>ERZ791808.421-NODE-421-length-50909-cov-40.307075_pt1 | contig 50909 bp, 41 predicted proteins | sample MGYA00510305_ERZ791808 | MGnify/ENA primary metagenome ERZ791808 (study PRJEB30046, sample SAMN00792024) | human gut metagenome | study: EMG produced TPA metagenomics assembly of the A metagenome-wide association study of gut microbiota in type 2... | reverse complement strand
AACTGTGTTAAACTACTTTTATTGTAGCTTGACACAGTTTAGTTTACACTCTCTGAGAAGTAATGACATATTCAATAGAAGAGAATCATCATTCGGGATTGGAGTTGTATTTCATGCCTCGTTTCTTTGTCTATAATCCTTGTTGTGCGGAGCCTCATACCCATGAGTTCTACCAAATTTTCGGTGTCTAAAATGTAAATTCGTTTATTCCGCTATGAAAAGCTATTGGTTGTGACGTAAGAATATAGTAATGATGATGCAAGAAGTCCTTTTTTGCAATCGCACGACATATGTCATGTAGTCGCACGGCATATGCCGTATGATTGAATGATATATGTCGTGCGATTGTATGACGATTGTCATGGCATCTATGAAAAGGCTTTCTTGCACCAAGAAATATAAGTTCTTACATTACGTCATATATATTCCGTCAACAGCATTAGCCTTCATATTGTTGCTTTATTTGAATTTTTGGCAAAGTTACGAAAAATATTGGTATATGCAAAAGAAAGCAGAATAATTTGTTTTCCTTTTCGGATAAAAACATTAACTTTGCAAATAAAAGAAATGATAAGTATGGAAAAACTGAAGAATATCAAGGCGATAGCCTTCGATGCCGATGATACGCTCTGGGCATTACAAAACTATTTCGAGGACGTGGAGCATGAGTATTGCGAGCTGCTTGCGGAATATGGAAAGGAAAAGGATATTTCTGCTGCTCTCTTCGAGACGGAGAGTAAAAATATGGCTGATTTGGGTTATGGTTGCAAGGCTTTCACCATATCCCTGGTAGAGAATGCGGTGAAGGTAAGTAAGGGCAAGGTTTCTGCCTATGTGATTACTCAGATTATAGGGTTGGGAAAGAGTCTGCTGCATCTTGATGCCAAACCGCTGGAGGGGGTAGAGGAGACGCTGGCTCTGCTGCATGAAAAGAAGAAAGAGGGCAGGGGATTAAAACTTGCCGTCTTTACGAAGGGAGAGTTGCAGGATCAGGAGAATAAATTATGGCGCTCGGGTTTGCAGCGTTATTTTGATGTGGTAAGTATTGTGAGTGATAAAAAGCCTGAAGCTTACCGCCGCCTCTGCAGGGAACTGGATGTCCAGCCTTCTGAACTCGTCATGGTGGGTAACAGTTTCAAAAGTGACATTGCTCCTGCGCTGAGCATCGGCTGTTCTGCCATCCATATTCCTGCCCAATCTATTTGGGCGCATGAGAAGACTGAAGAGTATGAACACCCGAAACTCCGCCGCATCTCATATTTCAAGGAGATTCTTGATTGGATATAGAGGGATGGATATCAGCCTTTCCTCTTTATCTGCTGATACCCATCTACCGTGTTTTACGGTTTCGTGTATGCTAAATATCTGAAAATCAGTTAGTTTGCTATCTTGTTACCGCGTTTTATGGTAGCAAGGTGGTTAAATGTTTGAAAATCAGCTAATTTACTACCTTGTTACGGTGTTTTATCGTATTATGTATGTTAAGTGCTTGAAAATCAGCAAGTTTACCCACTTGACCCCTTAAAATAAGGGGTCAAGCCTTACTTTAGGATAACTCTTAGTAAAAAGGGACTAAGAGTTATCCTATTTCTTTATCAATATACGCAAGGATTTCTTCTTGCTGTTCTGGATGGAACCATTGGATAGTGGTATCCCGCTTAAACCAGGTAAGCTGCTTGCGCATGTATTCACGGCTGTGCGACTGGATTTGTCTGATAGCTTCATCGCGGTCTATCTCGCCGTCAAAGTAGGAGAACATTTCTTTGTAGCCCACGGTTCTCAAGGCGGTGAGACCCTTGTGTGGGTATACGCTGCGTGCTTCTGCCTCCAGACCTTCGTCCATCATCATCAGTACACGCTGATTGATGCGGTCGTAGAGTTCAGCTCTGTCGCGGTTCAGACCTATCTTGATGATGCGGAAAGGGCGCTGCTTCTTTTCAGCTGTGCGGAAAGAAGTATAAGTCTTGCCGGTCTGATGGCAGATTTCCAGGGCATGAACCACGCGGCGTGGATTCTTCCTGTCTACTATCGCCCAGTGCTCCGGATCCATCTTGTGGAGTTCTTCTACCAGTGCCTCCAGCCCTTCCTCTTCCAGACGCTGTTTCATCCAAGTGCGTATGTCGTCACGAACAGTAGGGATGTCGTCGATTCCTTTGCATACAGCATCGATATACATCATGCTGCCGCCTGTAAGCAGAGCCACATCGTGATTCTTGAAGATGTCTTCCTGCAGGAGATTCATTACATCAGCCTCATATTGGGCAGCGCTGTAATAATCTTCGATGTGGTGGTTTCCTACGAAATAATGCTTTACCCGCTGCTGCTGTTCGGCAGTAGGGGCTGCGGTTCCTATAGGGAGTTCGGCGAAGATCTGGCGGGAGTCGGCATTGATAATAGGTATAGCGAGATGCTCTGCCAGTGAAAGGCAAAGCTCCGTTTTACCTACACCGGTAGGACCTAAGACCACAATCAATGTTTTCATATATCATTCTTTATATTCAAGAAAAAAGCATCCTTGCTCGTTTCATAAACCTATGCAAGGATGCTCTTTTTACCTTTTTACTTTTTTACCCTTTTACTTTTATCGGATAATGCCTCGCTGAGAACTCTCTACGAAGTCGATAATATACTGAATCTCCTTGGTAACCTCAAGATTCTTCTTGATTTCCTCGATACCTTCCTTCAATATACCCTTGCTGTAGAGCAGGCGGTAAGCCTCGTGGATGTTCTGGATGGTCTCATTGCTGAAACCGCGACGGCGCAGACCGATGAGGTTGATGCTGCAGTAGCGGGTTGGCTCCTTGCCGGCAATGATGTATGGAGGAATATCCTGAGAGAAACGGCAACCGCCCTGGATCATCACGTAACCTGCGATATGGCAGAACTGGTGAACGAGAACGTTGGCGCTGACGATGGCGTTGTCATCTACTACCACCTCACCGGCAAACTTGGTAGAGTTGCCGATAATCAAGCCGCTGCCGAGCACGCAGTCGTGAGCCACGTGAACGGTCTCCATCAGGAGGTTGTTGCTGCCTACTACGGTCTTGCCCTTAGAGGCTGTACCACGAGAGATAGTAACGTTCTCACGGATACTGTTATTATCGCCCACCTCGCAGGTTGTCTGCTCGCCCTTGAACTTCAAGTCCTGAGGCTTGGTAGAGATGCTGGCGCCTGGGAAAAATTCATTATTGTTGCCGATGCGAGCGCCCACGTGGATGGTAACGCTGTTCTGCAATACGTTGTTATCGCCCAAAACGGTGTCCTTGTCGATATAGCAGAAAGGACCGATAATGTTGTTGTCACCGAGTTTTGCCTCTGGATGAACAAACGCTAATGGACTAATCTGATTCATTTCTATTAAGTTTAAAGTTTATAATTTATAGTTTATAGCCTGAACCACCTAAGCAATCTTGCTAAACGGCGCAGCCGCTATAAACTATTAACTATTAACTGATTTTTACTTGTTCTTAACAATCTGTGCAGTGAAAGTAGCCTCTGCCACTACCTGGTCGCCTACGAACATATAGCCCTTCATAGAGCTGATGCCATGACGTACAGGTGCGAGGAGTTCTACACGGAAGAGGAGGGTGTCGCCCGGAACCACCTTCTTGCGGAACTTCACATCATCGAGCTTCATGAAGTAAGTACTCCAGCGCTCAGGCTCTTCCAGCTGGTTCAATACGAGCAGACCGCCACACTGTGCCATCGCCTCTACCTGGAGAACACCCGGCATCACTGGCTCTTCAGGGAAGTGACCGGTGAAGAAAGGCTCGTTGCTGGTTACATTCTTTACGCCCACGATGCTGTTAGGACCCATAGCAATGACCTTATCGACCAGCTGCATAGGGTAGCGGTGAGGCAGGAGCTGACGGATGCGGATATTATCCATGATTGGCTCCTCGTTAGGATCGTAGATAGGAGCCTGAATCTCGTGCTTGCGAATCTCCTTGCGCATGAGGCGGGCGAACTTGTTGTTTACGGTATGGCCTGGACGCGTAGCGATGATGCGGCCTTTGATAGGCTTGCCGATGAGTGCCATATCACCGATGATATCGAGCAGCTTATGACGTGTACATTCGTTCTCCCACTGCAATGGACGGTGCTGGATGTAACCCAACTTGTTGGCATCCATGTGAGGCACCTTGAGATGGTCGGCGAGCTGGTCGAGCTGAGCCTGTTCTACCTGGCGCTCGTAGATAACGATGGCATTGTCTAGGTCACCACCCTTAATGAGGTTAGCCTGGAGCAGAGGCATGATGTCGCGTACGAAAACGAAGGTACGGGCTGATGCAATCTCCTCTGCGTATGTCTCCATCTTTTCGAGGGTAGCAAACTGGCTGTTGATGAATTTGCTCTCGAAAGAACACATGGCTGTGATGCTGAAGTCCTCGTCAGGAAGGATGGTGATGACAGACCCATTATCATCTTTCACCTCAATTTTATGACGGATGATGTAGTAGTCTTTCTCAGCATTCTGCTCCTGGATGCCTATGCTCTGGATCTTCTCTACATACGGAGCAGCAGAACCGTCGAGGATAGGGAACTCAGGACCGTTTACCTGGATGAGGCAGTTGTCGATGCCGAGGGCATAGAGTGCTGACATACCATGCTCGATGGTAGAAACGCGGATATCGCCCTTACCGAGTACGGTACCGCGCTGTGTTTCAACAACGTTTTCAGCTACAGCCTGGATAACAGGCTCGCCTTCGAGGTCGATGCGCTGTATTTTATAACCGGTGTTCTCTGGTGCAGGATTGAAAGTTACGGTGAGGCTCAAGCCTGTATGCAAACCCTTTCCGCAAAGAGAGAAACTACCTTTCAGTGTCTTCTGTTTTGACATAATTATATTCATTTTTTAGGCAACGGATTACACGGATTTTTTCTCTGCGTTTTCTTCGGATTCCTTAGTGGCGTTAGCCTCCGCGTCATCCGTGTCATCCGTGCCTTATTATTTTTAATTGTTTTTCTTTAATTCTTCAATCTGCTTCTTCAGGTCGTTGAGTTCCTTGTACATGTCAGGCAAACGACGGAAGATAGCCTGAGACTTGAAGTAAGCGCGCTGCTCCATAGGAGGAGTTCCGATGAGCTGCTGACCGCTCTTGAGGCTGCCAGGAACACCGCTCTGGGCACCGAGGAACACCTTGTCGCCGATAGTGATGTGGCCGGCAATACCCACCTGACCGCCAAACATACACCATTCGCCTACCTTTGTACTGCCTGCTACACCTACCTGAGAAGACATCACGGTATTGGCGCCGATGTCGGTATTGTGGGCAATCTGTACGAGGTTGTCGAGCTTTACGCCCTTGCGAACATAGGTAGAACCCATTGTAGAACGGTCTACACAAGTGTTGGCACCAATCTCTACATCGTCTTCGATGGTAACTATACCAATCTGAGGAATCTTGTCGTAACCTTCAGGACCTGGAGCGAATCCGAATCCGTCGGCACCGATTACACAACCGGCATGAAGCGTAACGTTATTGCCTAATTTACAGCCGTGATATACGGTAACGTTCGGATAGATGAGTGCATTCTTACCAATCTTCACACCCTCTCCGATGTAGGCATGAGGATAAATCTGGCTACCTTCGCCTACCTCTGCACCATCGCTGATATACGCGAAAGCACCTACATATACGCCTTCAGCCACCTTAGCCTTTGGAGATACGAAAGCCAGCGGATCGATGCCGGTCTTCTTAGGCTTCATGGATTCGTACATCTGCAGGAGCTTAGCCACACACTCGTATGCATTCTTCACACGGATGAGGGTTGTGCTGACAGGGTGTTCCAATTCTACGTTCTCATCAATGAGTACGATGCTTGACTTGGTTTCGTAAACATAATGAGTGTATTTAGGGTTAGAAAGGAACGAGATGGCGCCTTCCTTACCTTCTTCGATTTTTGCGAAGGTGTTGACTGTTGCGTTCTCATCACCTTCCACACGGCCCTGAACGAACTGGGCTATTTGTTGAGCGGTAAATTCCATAATTTATCTGACTTCTAGTTTGTTTTATTTAGGTTCCCAAGGCATCATTACCTTTAGGTAACCGCAATTTGTTTGCAAAAATAGCAAAAAAGATTTAGATTCTCGACTTTATTTTGTAATATTTTGCTTTTTCTCCCCATAAAAAGGTATTTTTTAGGCGCAAAGCCTCTTTTTCAAGATACTTTGCGCCTAAATCGAGTTTTTATAACTTAGCAAGTTCTGCTGCCATTTCTGCCTGCAATTCCTTAGCTTTCTGACCTGCTACCTCAGCAAAGTCATCGCCGTTGCTGGCATAGATGATGCCGCGGGAAGAGTTGACGAGCAAGCCGCAGTCCTTGATGATGCCATACTTGCAAACCTCCTGCAGGCTGCCACCCTGTGCACCTACGCCCGGTACGAGGAGGAAGTGGTTAGGAGCCACCTTGCGGATATCTTCGAACATCTTGCCCTGTGTAGCGCCTACTACATACATCATGTTCTCATCGTTGCCCCATTCCTGGCTCTTCTTGAGAACCTTCTCGAAGAGGCGCTCGCCCTCCTTATCCTCGGTGAGCTGGAAGTCGTGGCTACCCTTGTTGCTGGTAAGTGCCAGGAGGATAACCCACTTGCCGTCATACTCGAGGAATGGCTTGACTGAATCCTCACCCATATAAGGTGCTACGGTTACAGAGTCGATATTGTACTCCTCGAAGAATGTCTGGGCATACATCTTGCTGGTGTTGCCGATATCGCCGCGCTTGGCATCTGCGATGATGAAATGGTTTGGATAGTGACTGTGGAGATACTTGATGGTGTTTTCGAAGGCAATCATGCCATCGATGCCACGGCTCTCATAGAAAGCCAGGTTTGGCTTGTAAGCCACACAGTATGGGGCTGTTGCATCGATGATAGCCTGGTTGAATCTGAATATCATTTCGGCTTCTGCGCCCTGGATGTCTTCACTCTCGGTGATGCACTTAGGCAACTTGTTGATATCTGTGTCAAGACCTACGCACAAGAAACTCTTCTTGGCGAAAATCTGCTCTACGAGTTCTTTTCTGTTCATAATGGATTGATATGATGATTCATCGCCCCGAAGTACGGAACGATGAATCGGGGTTTTACAATTCTGTTTCTTTCAGCTTCTCTGCGTTCTCGGCTACAGTCAGGGCATCAATCATGTCCTGAATATCACCTGCCAGGAAACCGTTGAGATCGTGAGTGGTGTAACCGATACGATGGTCGGTAACACGGCCCTGCGGGAAGTTGTAGGTACGGATCTTCGCACTGCGGTCGCCGGTAGAAACGAGGCTCTTGCGGCGGCTGGCGATATCGTCAACATACTTCTGGTGCTCACGGTCGTGGATGAATGTATAGAGGCGGCTCAAGGCACGCTCCTTGTTCTTTGGCTGGTCACGGGTTTCGGTACACTCGATGAGGATTTCCTCTACCTCGCCTGTGTTAGGGTTTTTCCAAGGGTAGCGGAGACGTACACCAGACTCCACCTTGTTCACGTTCTGACCACCGGCACCTGAACTTCGGAAGGTATCCCACTTGATGTCTCCTTCGTTGATGTTCACCTCAAACTTGTCTGCCTCTGGCAATACGGCCACGGTAGCAGCTGAGGTGTGCATACGGCCCTGTGTTTCAGTAGCAGGCACACGCTGAACACGGTGAACACCTGATTCGTACTTCAATGTACCGTAAACGTCAGTACCGCTTACTGCGAAGTCGATTTCCTTGTATCCACCTACTGCGCCTTCAGAAACAGAAGTCACGCTGACGGTCCATCCCTTCGATTCGCAGTATTTCTTATACATATTAAATAGGTCGCCTGCAAAGAGGGCTGCCTCGTCGCCTCCGGCACCGCCTCGGATTTCCATCTGTACGTTCTTGGCGTCTTCTGGGTCCTTAGGTACCAGCGCAATCTTGATTTCTTCTTCAAGTTTAGGCTGCAGCGCCTCGTTCTCGTTGAGTTCTTCGCGAGCCATCTCCTTCATTTCCGGATCGCTCTCGTTGGCAAGGATGTCCTTTGCCTCCTTGATGCTATTCAGACAGTTGATGTATCGCTTGCGTGCGTCCATGATGTCACCCAGGTCTTTCCATTCCTTGGTGAGCTTCACGTAGCGTGGCTGGTCGGCGATGACATCTGGGTCGGTAATGAGGGTGCTTACTTCCTCGTATCGGCTCTCTAAGCCTTCTAGCTTCTGTAATATGTTGTTATTATCCATTTTATTTTAGTTTATAGTTTATAGTTTATAGTTTATAGCATGAACCACCTATGGCAAGTTTGCTAAACGGCGAAGCCGCTATAAACTATAAACTATTAACTATCAATTAGTATTCGAATGTTCCGAATTCGCTCTTGATGGTCAGGCTGCGCTTGCCTTCTTCGATGTGACCCACAATCTGGGCATCGATGTTGAAGCTCTTGCTGATGGCGATAACCTTCTCGGCAACCTCAGGACGTACGTAGATCTCCATGCGGTGACCCATGTTGAATACCTGATACATTTCCTTCCAGTCGGTCTCTGAGCAGTCGTGGATCGCCTTGAAGAGTGGAGGTACTGGGAACATGTTGTCCTTCACTACCTTGCAGTTCTCGCCTACGAAGTGAAGAACCTTGGTCTGGGCACCACCGGTGCAGTGAACCATACCGTGAACCTCTGGGCGGAGTTCGTCGAGAATCTTCTTGATGACCGGAGCGTAGGTACGGGTAGGAGAGAGAACCAACTCGCCGGCATTGATAGGTGAACCCTCTACCTCATCTGTCAACTTATACTTACCGCTGTAAACCAACTCGTCTGGCACGGCGTGGTCGTAGCTCTCAGGATAGTTCTCTGCGAGATACTTGGCGAATACATCGTGGCGGGCAGAAGTAAGTCCGTTGCTGCCCATACCGCCGTTGTACTTCTTCTCGTAAGTAGCCTGACCTGTAGAAGAAAGACCTACGATGACATCGCCTGGACGGATGTTGGCATTGTTGATGACGTCGCTGCGCTTCATGCGGCAGGTAACGGTAGAGTCAACGATGATAGTACGAACCAGGTCGCCTACGTCAGCAGTCTCACCGCCGGTAGGATAGATGCCGATACCCATCTCACGCATCTCGTGGAGCAGGTCGTCAGTACCGTTGATGATAGCTGAGATTACCTCGCCTGGGATGAGCATCTTGTTGCGTCCGATGGTAGAGCTTACGAGGATGTTGTCTACGGCGCCTACGCAGAGCAGGTCGTCGGTATTCATCACGATAGCATCTTGAGCGATACCTTTCCATACAGAGAGGTCGCCCGTCTCCTTCCAGTACATGTAAGCCAAGCTCGACTTGGTACCTGCACCGTCGGCATGCATAATGTTACAATACTCTGGGTCGCCGCCCAAGATATCAGGTATGATCTTGCAGAAAGCCTGTGGGAAGATACCCTTGTCGATGTTCTTGATAGCGTTGTGAACATCTTCCTTTGCTGCGCTAACACCGCGCATCATATATCTATTATTCATAATTAAAAGTTTAAAATTTATAGTTTATAGCATTCTTGCTTATAATTGATTATTTCTTTTTGTTGTCTTGATGATAGAAGTCAACAATTTTATCAACTCTAAACAATCTTTATTCATGCTATCAAACTTTTTATTATCAATATACTCTGTTTCATATAATAGTTCTAGTCAATAGTTTGTTTCGTTGGCTTCCTTTAGTGAAATATAGAGTTTTGCTAAAAAGTCGCTGGTGCTTTGAGCATTGAGACCTTCTGTGATGTTAGCTCCTATGCTAGTACCACTTCTTAGGCATTGTTTGCAAAGAATGAATTCCTTCTTTTCTTTTGTCAACCATTGGTACATTCGGATAATCCGAATAGCAAAAGCTTTACTTTTTTCTCTAAGTATACTATATTTCATAGTCAGAAAAGCCCTATTAACTATAAACTATAAACTATTAACTAGTAACTAATCCTGGTGCCAGAAATCCCATGATGCAAAGGCTTGCAACAAGAGCATTTCCAAGCCATTCTTTACTGTGGCTCCGTGTTCTTTGCCCTTCTTCATGAAGAGGGTTTCGTCGGGATTGTAGATGAGGTCGTAGAGCAGGGTGTGGCTGTCCATTGCCTCGTAAGGCAGCGCAGGACACTCGTCTACGTGTGGGTACATGCCCACTGGGGTACAGTTTACGATGACGTTATACTCCTTGATAACCTCAGGGGTGATTTTTTCGTACTGGATAGTACCCGGACGCTCGTATCGACTCACGAAGGCTGTTTCCAGTCCGAGCGATTTCAGACCAAAGTTGATAGCCTTTGAAGCTCCGCCTGTACCCAGGATGAGAGCCTTCTTGTGATAAGGCTCGATATAAGGTTCGATGCTCTTGGTAAAACCGATTACATCGCTGTTATATCCTTTCAGATAAACATCTTCGCCTCTGTGCTCCACCTTGATCACGTTGACGGCTCCGATAGCATTCGCCTCAGGGCTTACCACGTCGAGATAGCTGATCACTTTCTCCTTATAAGGTATTGTGACGTTGAGCCCCTTTAGTTCAGGATTTGAGTCGAGAATCTCGGTAAGATTTTCGATAGAAGGTATCTCGAAGTTGATGTATTGGGCATCGATGCCCTCGTTCTCAAACTTTTCGTTGAAATAGTTCTTTGAGAACGAATGCCCCAGAGGGTAACCTATGAGTCCATACTTGTCCATAATATTTTTGTTTTATTTGGTTGCGAAATAGAGTGTGCAGATGCCGAAGGTGAGTCGCTTGAACTCTGCCTTTGCGAATCCTGCCTTTTTGAACACCTCCATCATGACCTCGCCCTGAGGGAATGCCTCGATGGTCTTGTTGAGATAACTGTAGGCGCTCTGGTCTTTGCTGATGAGTTTGCCATACATCGGCAAGACAGTGTTGCTGTAGATACTGAACAGCTGCTTCATCGGGAAACTGACCGGCGTGGTGAGTTCTACGATGCAGAGATGTCCGCCTTTTTTCAGTACCCGGCACATTTCCTTCAGTCCCTGGTCCAGGTTCTGGAAGTTCCTGATACCGAAGGCTGCGGTTACTGCGTCGAAGCTCTCGTCCTGGAACGAGAGGTTGAGGCAGTCTTCCTTGGCAAAGGAGATGGTGTTTTCCAGTCCCAGCTGCTTTACCTTCTGTCTGCCTATCTCCATCATGCCTTCCGAGATGTCTGCTCCGATTAGCTGGTCGGGATGTAGCATCTGTGCAGCTAGGATGGCGAAATCGCCGGTACCGGTAGCGATGTCGAGCATCTTTTTAGGAGAGAAGTGCGCAAGACGCCTGATTGCCTTCTTGCGCCATCCCTTATCGATATCCCACGAGAGACGGTGGTTCAGGGTATCGTAGGTAGGGGCGATGTTGTCGAACATCTCCTCTACCAGCTTGCCCTTGTCTCCTGTGCCCTCGTAGGGCTTTATCTGTTCTTGCTTATACATTTATATATAGTTTTTTACAGTTTCTAATTTATAGTTTATAGTTTATAGCATGAACCGCTTTGTTGCTCAACGGCGTAGCCTCTATTAACTGTAAACTATTAACTGTAAACTATTAACTAAAAACTACTTGTGTGCAGCAAGCCACTCGCTTACGTTCTTCTCGATGCGGGCAGCGATGTCGCCTTCCTCTGCAGCCTTGTCAAACTTCTCGCCGGTGATGTGCTCGTAGAGTTCGATGTAGCGGTCGGATACGCTCTCTGCATACTCGTCGGTAATCTCTGGCATGGTCTGGCCTGGCTCGTTCATGAAGTTGTGCTCGATGAGCCACTGGCGAACGAACTCCTTAGAGAGCTGGCGCTGTGGTTCACCCTTCTCAAACTTCTCCTCGTAACCGTCAGCATAGAAGTAGCGGCTAGAGTCTGGAGTGTGGATCTCGTCGATGAGGTAAACCTTGCCGTCGCGCTTGCCGAACTCGTACTTGGTATCTACGAGGATCAAGCCCTGCTTGGCAGCGATTTCCTGACCGCGGGCGAAGATGCGGCGTGTGTAGTCCTCCATCACAGCGTAATCCTCTGCACTAACAATACCCTGGGCGATGATCTCTTCCTTAGAGATATTCATGTCGTGACCCTCGTCGGCCTTTGTAGTAGGGGTGATGATAGGCTCTGGGAAACGCTGGTTCTCGCGCATACCGTCTGGCAACTTCACACCGCAGATCTCGCGGCAGCCCTTCTGATACTCGCGCCATGCACTACCGGTGAGGATAGAACGGATGATCATCTCCACGCGGAAACCTTCGCACTTCAAACCTACGGTAACCATTGGGTCTGGAGTAGCCAACTTCCAGTTTGGACAGATGTCTGTAGTTGTGTCCAGGAACTTAGCTGCAATCTGATTGAGCACCTGTCCTTTGAAAGGGATACCCTTAGGCAGAACAACGTCGAACGCTGAGATTCTGTCGGTAGCGACCATCACGAGGAGGTCGTCGTTAATGTCATACACATCACGTACTTTACCGTGGTAAACACTCTTCTGTCCATCAAAATGGAAATCTGTCTTTGTTAATGCTTTCATTTTATTTAATTTATAATTTATAATTTACAATTTATAATTGAGCCTGCCCCTAGAGCAGTACTGTTAATTATTAATTATCAATTATTAATTTTTAATTGTTTTCTTTTCTTCCGCTCTCTCCTTGTCATACTTGTCGTATGCGTTAACGATGCGGGTTACGAGTTTGTGGCGCACGATATCCTTCTGTCCCAGCTTCACCACTCCGATGCCTTCCACTCCGTCCAGAATCTTGAGCGCCTCCTTCAGTCCGCTTCGCTGTTCGCGTGGCAGGTCAATCTGTGTCAGGTCGCCGGTGATAATCATCTTGGTGTTCATGCCCATACGGGTTAGGAACATGCGAATCTGTTGGGAGGTAGTGTTCTGCGCCTCGTCGAGGATGACGACGGCATCGCTGAGTGTGCGTCCGCGCATAAAGGCGAGCGGAGCAATCTGGATAATGTGCTTTTCCATCATATCCTGCAGCTTTACGGCAGGTATCATGTCTTCCAGCGCATCGTAGAGCGGCTGGAGGTATGGGTCAATTTTGTCTTTCATATCGCCAGGCAGGAAACCGAGCTTTTCGCCGGCTTCAACGGCAGGTCGCGAGAGGATGATTTTCTTGATGGCTTTTTCCTTGAGGGCCTTTACGGCAAGGGCGATGCTGAGATAGGTCTTGCCGGTACCGGCTGGTCCCACGGCAAATACCATGTCGTTCTTCTCGTAAGCATCTATCAGCTGCTGCTGGTTTTCGCTGCGGCTCTTGATAGGTCGGCCACTGATGCTGTATACCAGTACGCCTTTCACGCTGTCCGCCTTGGTCTGTTTTCCTTTCACGATGTCCAGGATGTCTTCATCATTGAGCATGTTGTATTTAAGCAAGTGCTTGCGCATCTGCTCAATATCCTCTTCCACCTTTGCCATTTCCTCTTCGTCGCCGAGCACACGAATCACGTTGTCGCGTGCTACGATACGCAACTTAGGATACAGCGATTTAATTATCTGCAGGTGGGCGTTGTTCACACCGTAGAACATCACTGGATCGATATCTTCGAGTACAATATGTTTCTCTATCAAAATGTCTTAATTCTATAAAGTTTAAACTATCCTATCTAATATTTTGTTATATAACGCTGCAAAATTACTACTTTTCCATGAAATGAGCAAATTTCGGCGAATAAAACATTCTTTAAATATTAAAAAAGCTATTTTTTCGAGAGATTTTGTTACCTTTGCAGCTAAATTTGGCGATGCGGTTCCCGTTTTGCCTGAAGAATATAGAATATTATTTCGTGAAAATAAGATAATTATGAAGATTAGTAAGAACAGATATTTACAGGGTTTTGGTATTGTGGTTTTGCTTCTGGCGCTGGTAAGAGTCATCTTTCCGGGAGTAGCAAAACCGAAGGTTGCGGCTGATGGTGCGGCTGATTCTACGCTCGTGGCAGCGAAGGATTCGGCTGCTTCTGATGCTTCTTCTGCTGAGATTTCTGATGCATCGGCTGATGCTGAAGGGAATGTGGCTGAGGACCTGAAGGAGGATGAACTCTCTGTTATGCCTGATACGGCACAGAGCGGCAAGCCTTCTATCTTCTTCGACAAGGATGGCAAGGAGGTGAAGCATCGCATCTTCTCGGTGCCTCATTTCGGCAATACTTTCCCCGACCAGCAGGATGTGCAGATTCTGGCGGCTACTAAGCATGGTGTGAAGCCGGTACAGAACCGTCTGGAGGCGGAGAACAGCAAGGGCAAGCTGGTGTATGTGGGCAGCAATCCTTTCTTTTATGTCGACAAGCTGAACAACAGTATTCCTTACCTGGTGCCTCGTGCCTCTGTGCTGCTCCAGGATATTGGTCGTGCCTATTTCGATTCGTTGCAGATCAAGGGCATTCCGCTGCATAAAATTATCGTGACGAGCATTCTGCGTACCAAGGATGATGTGGCGAAACTGCGTACCCGAAACGGTAATGCTACCGAGAATTCGTGCCATCTTTATGGTACTACCTTCGATATCTGCTACAACCGTTACAAGCAGATTCAGACCCGTGAACAGCCTCGCCGCCAGGTGCAGAATGATACTCTGAAATGGGTGTTCTCCGAGGTGCTTCGCGATTTCCGCGACAAGAACCGCTGCTATATTAAATATGAGGTGAAGCAGGGTTGCTTCCATATCACCGTGAAGTAAATCCCTGGAAAATGTCCCCACACGCGCAGTGGGTATAAATAAAGGCACGGATTACACGGATTTATGGCGCTCATGTAAATTAAGCGATTTATCATCTCATAAAAAAATCCGTGTAATCCGTGCCTAAAAAGCTCAAGTTTATTAGCTCTTTTCCTGAATCTTCTGAAGGTCAGCCTCTTCGCCTACCAGCCAGATGATATCGCCTTTTTCGAATACTCGGGTAGGCAGAACACGGGTCAGGTTCTCCCGGCCCTCTTCCAGTCCTACCACCATACAGTTGTATTTATCCCTTATTCCGCTTTCTATCAGTGTCTTTCCCAGGAATTCGCTGCCGCCGCTGATGATGAGCTGGCTAAGTTTCATCTCGCGCTTTTCTATTTCAGCCTCCTCAGGCAGCAGGTCGCTCTGCAGGGCTGTGTTGAATTTCTGCAGCTGGTCGTCGTTGCCGATTACCTGCAGTTTGTCGCCCGGGAAGATGATCATGTTGCCGTTCGGGATGTTCAGCCGGTGAGAGCCGCGGTGAATGCTGCTCAGGTCTACACCGAACCGCTGGCGCAGATGCAGTTCTCGCAGCGATTTGCCAGTCCAACTGCTATCTTCAGGCACTTCAAATTCGCTGATGTGGATATCCCGGTCTAGCAGTCTGCCCTCGTAGAGCGGCCGCTTTTCGCCATTCACCTGAGCCGCAATATCGCGCGAGCGGAGGTTGTGAACGAAGACGCGCTCCATCACGATGCTACGCTTCTTGATACGGCGGGAGGTTATCATCAGCATCACTACTGCTGCACCGATGCAGACAATCAGCGCATTGGTAAAGCGCGAGAGGAAATTGATGATGTAGAAGATGAAAGCCAGTGCTATCATAAAGCGCACGAACACCGTAAAGAGCAGCGGCACGCGGTTGATGCTGCTCTCCACCCAGAGGCGTTTCCACTCGGCACTGTGGTTCTTCTTCATCACGATGGCGCGCAGGAACGGCGAGATGAATAGGACGGTGAGCAGACCGGTGATGGCGTTGGCATACCAGTGGAGATGCCAGCCGGGCAGCAGATTGCGCATCAGCGGCAGCACGAAGGTGAACATCAGGGCGATGACGGCTGCCGAAAGGATGGAGTAGGCGGTGGTGTTGACCAGCATCTGTCGGATCAGCGATTTCCACTTGCTCTGCTGCTGCGTCTGGGGATGGCTCATCGCGAAATGGTTCAGAATATGGATGAGCTTGTCTGGCAGATGTTTCTCCATCACCTGATAGGTAGGTGTGGCAAGACGGATCATATAAGGTGTAAGGAAGGTGGTGATGACGCTCACTGCTACCACTACCGGATAGAGGAACTTGCTGATGACGCCGAGCGACAGACCCAGCGAGGCGATGATGAAAGAGAACTCACCAATCTGAGCCATCGAGAAACCGCAGCGCATCGCCGACTTCAGCGACTCACCTCCGAGCATGAATCCGAAGGTGCCGAATATCGCCTGACCTACCAGTATCGTGCCCACCAGGGCGAGGATAGGAACGGCATATTCTACCAGAATCTTCGGGTCTACCAGCATACCTACCGATACGAAGAAGATGGCTCCGAAGAGATTCTTTACCGGTTCTACGAGTTTGATAATCTTCTCTGCCTCAATGGTTTCTGCCAGTATGCTGCCCATGACGAAGGATCCGAAGGCGCTGCTGAACCCCACCTTGGTGCTCAGTACCGCCATGCCGCAGCACAGACCCAGCGAAACGATGAGCAGGGTTTCGGCATTGATGAGTTTCCTCACCGAACGCAGGAACCACGGAATGGCGAAGATGCCCACGATAAACCACACGCCCAGGAAGAAGCCTATCTTCACGATAGAGGCAAGCATCTGCCCGCCGTCGGGACTGCTTCCGCTCGCTATCGCCGACAGCATCACCATCATCACGATAGCCAGGATATCTTCCAGTATCAGTACGCTCATCACCATCGAGGCAAACTTCTGGGTGCGCAGCCGCATATCATCGAATGCCTTATATATAATAGTGGTGGAGCTCATGGCGAGCATACCGCCCAGGAAGATGCAGTCCATCCTGCCCCAGCCGAAGCCGTGGCCTACGCTGATGCCCAGCATCATCATGCAGAACACGATGACCACGGTGGCGATGATGGGAGAGGCACCCATCTTCACGATTTTCTTGAACGAGAAGTCGAGACCGAGCGAGAAGAGGGTGAAGATGACACCGATGTCGGCCCAGGTCTGGATATCCGTCTCGTCGACTACCGACATGGTGTAGGGCATGTGTGGCGAAACCAGGAATCCCGCCATGATGTATCCCAGCACCAGCGGCTGCTTGAGCCTTTTGAAGATGAGGGTTACGATGCCTGCTACCATCAGGATGAGGGCAAGGTCTTTTATTAAAAATGGAATTTCTGCCATTAGTTATAGTTTATAGTTTATAATTTATAGTTTATAGCGGCATCGCCGTATTATTTATAGTTTATAGTTAATAGCGGCTTCGCCGTATAGGGGCAAACTTGCTTAAAGAAGAAGGATGCTGATAAAAATAATAGTTTATAGTAGATAAGACGCTTGCTTTGCAGCAAGAAAGCCCTATTAACTATAAACTATTAACTATAAACTAGTTGAGGCTTCTCCTTTGCAGCAAGAATGCCCTATTAACTATAAACTATTAACTATAAACTAATCATTAAATTCTTCTGTGATTTCCGCTATCTTCACGATGGTCTTCACTACCTTCTCCATTACCTGGATGCTCACAAACTCGTGAGGGCCGTGGAAGTTGACACCGCCGGCGAAGATGTTAGGACAAGGCAGACCCTTGAAGCTCAGCTGGGCTCCGTCGGTACCGCCGCGGATAGGTTCTACGCGAGGTGGAACGCCGCTCTCCTGCATCGCTCTGAGCACGATGTCGATGACGTGCATGTTAGGATCAATCTTCTCCTTCATGTTATAGTACTGGTCGTAGATAACCGCCTTTACGGTTCCGTCGCCATACTTCTCGTTCATCTTGTTTACGCAGTCCTCGATGAAATCCTTGCGGTTTTCAAACCTGTTGCGGTCGTGATCGCGGATGATGTAGCTGAGCTTTGCCTCCTCGCAGCGGCTCTCGATGCCGATGAGGTGGTAGAAACCCTGGTAGCCTTCAGTCTGCTCAGGAGTCTCGTTCTCAGGAATCATGTTCTGGAATTCCACAGCCAGTCGGCTTGCATTCACCATCTTTCCCTTGGCATAGCCTGTATGAACGCTCACGCCCTTGATGATGATTTTAGCTCCGGCTGCATTGAAGTTCTCGTATTCCAGGTCGCCCAGGTCGCCGCCATCTACGGTGTAAGCCCAGTCGCAGCCAAACTTCTCTACGTCGAAATGATGTGCACCCATACCGATTTCCTCGTCAGGATTGAAACCTACTCGGATGTCGCCGTGCTTGATTTCGTCGTGGTCGCGCAGATAGCACATAGCCTGTACGATTTCAGCGATGCCCGCCTTGTCGTCAGCACCCAGCAGGGTAGTACCGTCTGTCACGATGATATCCTCTCCCTTGTGAGCCTTCAGCTCTGGGAAAGTCTCAACGCTTGAGATGATGCCCGGGCTCAGCTCGATGTCGTTGCCGTCATAGTTCTTGATGACGCGCGCCTTTACATCCTTTCCGCTGGCATCAGGCGATGTATCCATGTGTGAAATAAATCCGATGGTAGGAGTCTTTTTCTTGGTATTGCTCTTCAGGGTGGCATAGATATAGCCCATGTCATCCATTTCGACATCGCTCAGTCCTTCGTTCTCAAGTTCCTTCTTCAGGTACTTGGCAAATTCGAGCTGTTTTGCCGTACTAGGCACGCTGGTCGATTCTTCGCTCGACTGTGTGTCGAATTTCGTATAGTTTATAAATCGTTCTACTAAATCCATGTTTTCAATTATTAATCATTTCTGTTGTTTCGGGTGATCTCGGTGGGATTCAAACCCACGACCTTCAGAACCGGAATCTGACGCTCTATTCAGCTAAGCTACGAGACCCTCTTTTCTGCCGCCCGTTTCTCCGGTTGTGTATGACATCGAAACGGGAAGTCGACTGCAAAATTACTGCTTTTATTTGAAATAACCAAATATTTTGGGCAGATTTTTTTATATATATAATGTGTATTTGCAAATTGTTCTACAAAATGCTACTAAAAAACTTAAAAATGCTATCATTTTGCGAAAAAATACGGAAAAATGCTTGCAGATTAATTATTATTTTGTACCTTTGCAGCGCAAATACTAAATATGAAATAAAAATGAGCAATTTGATAAAACCTGAAGGGTACAAGGCGCTGCTGGATATGCGCCAGACCGAAATGGGTATTAAAATGATAAAAGAATTCTTCCAGCAAAACCTGAGCACCGAGCTCCGTCTGCGTCGCGTTACCGCTCCGCTCTTCGTATTGAAGGGTCTTGGTATCAATGATGACCTGAACGGCGTAGAGCGCCCTGTAAGTTTCCCTATCAAGGATTTGGGCGAAGCCCAGGCTGAGGTGGTTCATTCTCTTGCCAAGTGGAAGCGACTGACGCTTGCCGAGTATGAGATTGAGCCTGCTTATGGCGTATATACAGATATGAACGCCATCCGTGCTGACGAGGAGCTGGATAATCTTCATTCGCTCTATGTTGACCAGTGGGACTGGGAGGCTGTGATTACCAAGGAAGACCGTACCATCGCCTTCCTCGAGAATATCGTGCGCCGCATCTATGGTGCCATCTTGCGTACCGAGTTCCTGGCTTGCGAGCATTATCCTCAGCTGAAGCCTTTCCTGCCTAAGGAGATTCATTTTATTCATGCGCAGGATTTGCTCGATATGTATCCAGACCTTTCTCCTAAGGAGCGTGAGGATGCTATCTGCAAGAAGTACGGCGCTGTATTTGTAGAGGGCATCGGAGGTAAGTTGAGCGATGGCAAGAAGCATGATGGCCGAGCTCCTGACTATGATGACTGGAGCACCGTGGCTGAGAACGGCAAGATGGGACTGAATGGTGATATCCTCATCTGGTATCCTGTTCTGGGTCGCAGTTTCGAGCTCAGTTCTATGGGTATCCGTGTCGACAAGGAGAGTCTGCTGCGTCAGCTTAAGCTGGAGGGCAAGGAGGATAGAGAGAAGCTTTACTTCCATCAGCAGCTCCTGAACGACAAGTTGCCTCTGAGCATTGGTGGCGGTATCGGCCAGAGCCGTCTGTGTATGGTATTGCTTCATAAGGCTCACATTGGTGAGATCCAGGCTAGCATCTGGCCTGAGGAGATGCGCAAGGAGGCTGAGGAAGCGGGCATGAACCTCATTTAAGCTTTTCTGCCGGTGCGTCATGGTGTGTACTGTGATGTGCTGCATATTCAGTTGATCTTTTTAAGATAATAATAATTTGCTTACGAAGGCTCCCGGTGCTTTTCTGCATCGGGGGCTTTTTTTTGTTGTGTGTCGGTATGACACTAACCTAGTTGGTTCAAATTCCCCAGAACGCCCCGTTTCTGCCGTTTTCGGGGTCTTCATTGATGACCGGCGTCTGCCATCATTTATAACCCGTGTTGGTCTTAATAGAAGACTCGAGCGAGGCACAAAAGACTGTTCTTTCGATTGCCGGTGCAAAGATATGAAGATTTCTGGTATCTACCAAATTTAGACATGTGATAAGGAACGATTTTCAGCAGCTTACGATTTGAAACTTAGTAAAGAGAAATAACTCTATGTTTCATGGGACGCATCTCTATGTTTTGCGGTGTAGAAAACTATGTTTTGCGCTATAAAACCAGTATATTACAAAGTAATAACCGATTACGTGGAACGTATTCAGTATTCAGTATTCAGTTTTTTTCGCTGTTGTTACCACTCTCTGTATAGATAGTATATTATATATATAATTATATATATAATATAAAATAATTACTTACAATTTGTAACCATATAAAAGGTAACTATCGCGAAAAAAACTGAATACTGAATACTGAATAACCTCTTGGGCATCATACGCCCGGGTATAATGGCAGCATTTGGGGAAGATAGTACTAGTTTCTCCACTCCGTATAGGTTGTCCTACATGGAGTGGAGAATTTCGTATCGTGTGGAGTATCTTCTATGTCATGACCAGATCCAGGTCCTTTGTGAGCTTTTTCATCGCCGGGTTCTTCTCCATAAGAAGTTCCAGAACTTCATTCTTGGTCAGAACCTTGCCTACCTCTTCCTGGTCGGCAAGGCGATAGCTGATGCTCAGTTCGCTGTTGTGAAGACCTAAGACGAAAGTCTTGAGAATGCGGTTCTTGATGTTCAAAACGTCGTCTAGTAAGAGCTGGTTGTTGATGATAACCTCTATCTGCGGATAGTTGGTTATCTTCGGTACAATACTCTTCATGCGGTTGGCTAAACCTATGAAATCCAGCTTGTTCTGCATTCTCATGCACATACTGAACCATGTTGCTTCCACCTGCTCCTGGGTGAACTCGTTCTGGTCGCCCGTGATGGTCGCTTTTTCCTCATTGGTATCATCATACGGACTGTGCAGGCGGCGCTGGTTCTCCTCCCTCTTCTTCAGGTTAGAGAAAGTCATGCCTATGCCGCCCAGCTTGATATTCTTGAGTCGTGGCTTGTGAGGCGATGCAGCATCAGTAGCAGCTCCGGCAGTGGCTGAGTCTTCAGGAGAGGCAGATGCGGCTGCGGTGGCAGATGCAGAATAAGATGCAGCATTGGAGGCTGCAGAAGCGGCTGCCGGTGCCCCTGACGAAGGCACGGCAGTAGCTGTAGCAGCAGACGCTCCCGGCTGTGATGACCGTTTTTCGCTGCTGCCAGAAGGCTCAGAACCTGCACCCTGAGAGGCAAGCTTAGACTGAGCCAGGAGTTTCTGAAACAGGGATTTTAATCTATTGGGCGTACGCCCCGCACTAGGCACATCCTGATCCTCGGGCTGCGTAATCTGGCCTATCTGTATCAGGGTGAGCTCTACCAGTAATCGCTTGTTGCTGCTGGCGCGGTAATGGATATCGCACTGGTTCATCAGTTCCAGCGCCTTATATAAGAAAGGTGTAGGTGCCTTCTGGGCCTGAGCCTGGAACTTGGCTTTCTGGTCGTCACTGGTTTCGAGCAGAGGCAGGGTCTGAGGGTCCTTCGCCATCATCACGTTGCGCACATGCTGGGCAAGCCCCTGTATCATGTTGCCGCCATCGAAACCGCGGCTCAGAATGCCGTCGAGTGTTACCATCATCTCGGCCACCTTATTCTCCAGAGCCAGGTCTACCAGACGGAAATAGTTGTCGCTGTCGAGCACGTTCAGGTCCTCGATCACCTTCTGGTAAGTGATGTTGCCCATGCAGAAGCTGGCAGCCTGGTCGAAGATAGAGAGGGCATCGCGCATACCTCCGTCAGCCTTTTCGGCTATCACGGCGAGCGCCTGCTCTTCATATTGTATGCCTTCCTTCTCAGCCACCATCTTCAGGTGGTTGATGGTATTGGCTACCGTCATTCGTTCGAAGTCGTAAATCTGACATCGGCTCAGGATGGTAGGCAGAATCTTATGCTTCTCGGTAGTGGCGAGGATGAAGATGACATGCTGAGGCGGCTCTTCCAACGTCTTGAGAAAGGCGTTGAAGGCAGCTGTAGAGAGCATGTGGACCTCATCGATGATAAACACCTTATACTTGCCCACCTGAGGCGGAATGCGGGTCTGCTCCATCAGAACCTTAATCTGGTCAACACCGTTGTTGCTGGCGGCATCCAGCTCGAAGATGTTGTAGGAACGCTGCTCGTTGAAGGCACGGCAGCTCTCACATTCGTTGCATGCCTCGCCGTCTTCACGAGGATGCTCGCAGTTGATTGCCTTCGCAAAAATGCGGGCACAAGTGGTTTTTCCCACACCTCTCGGACCGCAGAAAAGATAGGCGTGCGCCAGCTTGCCGCTCTTCACTGCATTCTTCAAAGTGGTGGTCAATGCACTCTGTCCGACAACCGAATCGAAGGTCATCGGACGGTACTTTCTTGCAGAAACTATATACTCTTCCATTATTTTTTCTTAATTGATGATGCAAAGATAACAAAAAAATATTATCTTTGCAAACAAATTCGGAAGAAATGAGTAAAAAACTTGGTATTATATGGAATTATCTCGCTCATTATAAGTATCTTATAGTGATTGTAGCGGGTGTTCTGGTAGTTGGTGTAGTTGACGACAACAGTGTAAGGCAGCACATTAAGTACCAGATAGAGATTGCTACGCTCCGTTCGGAGATAGAAAAGTATCGTGAGCGGTATGAAAACGACAAGCATACCCTGCGCGATATGCAGCATGGTGCGCGGGCATTTGAGAAGATAGCCCGCCAGCGTTATTTCATGAAGGCTGATGATGAGGACATCTTTGTATTGAGTTCGGATATTCCGGAAAAAACTAACGAACAAGACGAAAATGAAACAATTGAGTAAACTGGAAAGTGCTATTTTCTTGCTGGGCGGCGTGCTGATGGTTGTCGGTGCGGCTTGCTTCGCATTTGGTTTTTCACATCCGCAGCTGGTGCAGGTAACGAGCTGGGGGTTCCTGCTGGGTACCATACTCTTCAGTGTAATGCAGGCGATGCAGTTCTATGAGGGACCTTCGCTGGTTATCCACCGCCTGAAGCGCATGCAGTATGTAGCAGACATCTTCTTCGTGCTCTCAGGCATCTCGATGGTAGATACGGTGTATGCTTTCCTGCGCCGCTGGTTTGAGAATTATGAGACCTATATCACCTATTTCTATAATAAGTGGGTAGTCTTCCTTCTCATCGCAGCCCTTCTGGAACTGTATACCACGCATCGCATCTCTCATGAACTGAAGAAGGAAAACAATCAGTAATATAGAAAGGACGAGAAAAAAGCTTTCGGTGGCCAATAGGAGTGCAAACAAAACATAAATCTTGTAAGAATGAATTAAATTGCTGCAATTTATTTCGTCAGTTCAAATTAAGATTGTATTTTTGTTCACCGAAAGTGATATAGATAGCTTATGAATAGAATATTTTACGCATTCATTGCCTTGATGGCACTTGCATCTTGTGCCAACAGTTACGATATCTCGGGTACTTCTAACGTAAGTACTCTGGACGGACGCATGCTGTACCTTAAGATACTGGAAAACAACGATTTCAAGAACGTGGATTCTTGCGATGTAGTGCACGGACAGTTCCATTTTCAGGGTTCTGTCGACTCTATGAAGATGGCGAATATCTTCATGGATGATGACCCTGTGCTGCCGCTGGTGCTGGAGAGTGGAAGCATTACGGTGAAGCTCGATGATACACAGCAGGTGGTAAGCGGTACTCCTATGAACGATAAACTCTTCGGATTCTTCAAGAAATACCAGCAGATTCAGAATCAGTTGCGCGAACTGGTACACAAGCACGACCAGGCTATCATGAACGGTAGCGATATGGAGGCTGTCAACAAGCAGCTGAACGAGGAATCCATCCGCCTTTCTGAGCAGGAAGACAAGCTCATCACTTCGTTTGTTACCGACAACTTCAACAATGTGCTGGGACCGGGCGTCTTCTTCCTCGTTACAATGGGCAACCAGTATCCGATGCTCTCTCCTTGGATTGAGGATATCATGAGCAAGGCTACCGACTATTTCAAGAATGATCCTTATGTAAAGGACTATTATAAGAAAGCTCAAGAGAATCAGGAGATTATGAACGGTACACGAGATGCCCAGAGTGGCATGCAGCCAGAGATGGAAGCGGCTCCACAGGTAAATCCTGATGCGGCTCCGGCACCTACAGCCAACGAACTGGCTGCGCCTACGATTCCTGAAAAACAGGAAGGTCAGGAGTAGAAACAGGGCTCTTTCAAGGTCTTGGGCATTAACATCTTGTAAAACTCTTCATTTTATAAGTTTAGTAATATGAAATTAATCAAGAATGGAACCATTATAAATGAGGGTCGCTCTTTTGTGGGCGACCTCTTGTTGGATGGTGAATTTATCAAGGAGATATATGAAGGCGAGGCACCCCGTGGCAATTACGATGAAGTCATCGATGCCTCGGGGTGTTTTGTTTTGCCGGGTGTGATTGATGATCATGTTCACTTCCGTGAGCCGGGACTTACGCAGAAGGCTGACATCGAGAGCGAAAGCCGCGCTGCTGCCTTTGGTGGTGTGACCAGTTATTTTGATATGCCTAACACGGTACCTCAGACTACCACTCTGGAGGCCTGGCAGGCAAAGCGGCAGCTGGGCGCTGAGAAGAGTCATGTGAACTACAGTTTCTTCTTTGGTGCTACCAATGATAATGTAAATGATTTTGAACAGCTCGATACGCATCGTGTGCCGGGAATCAAGCTCTTTATGGGCTCCAGTACGGGCAATATGCTGGTGGATAAATATGAGGCGCTGCAGGCTATCTTCAAGAAGGCGAAAGAACTGGACCTGCCGGTGATGACCCACTGCGAGGATACCGAAATCATCAACCGCAACATGCAGCTGGCTAAGCAGAAATGGGGTGAGGACCCTGCCGTAGAACATCATCCGGAAATACGCAGCGAGGAGGCTTGCTATGAAAGCAGCCGTCTGGCGGTGCAGCTGGCTAAGGAAAGCGGGGCGCATCTCCATATCGCTCACGTTACTACGGCTAAGGAACTGGAGTTCTTTGGTAAGGATGAAAATATTACAGGAGAGGCTGTTATAGCTCATCTCATGTTCTCTGATAAAGATTACGCTGTGAAGGGCGCACGCATCAAATGCAACCCTGCAGTAAAGACCACTGCTGGCCGCGAAGCTTTGCGTAAGGCGCTGAGTAATGGTAAGATAACTGTAGTAGGTACCGATCATGCTCCTCATCAGTTGAAGGATAAACAGGGCGGTTGTGCCAAGGCTGCATCAGGTATGCCAATGGTACAGTTCTCACTGGTAAGCATGCTGAAACTTGTTGACGAAAAGGTAATCAGTATCGAGCGCCTGGTTGAACTGATGTGCCATAATCCAGCCCGTCTGTTCCATATCAGTCAGCGCGGCTTCCTGTGTCCGGGTTATAAGGCAGATGTCGTTGTGGTGCGCAAGGGAGAGCCTTGGAAGGTGACCGCAGAGGTGATTCAGAGCAAGTGTAAATGGAGTCCTGTAGAGGGTGATGAGTTTGCATGGAAAGTGGAACAGACTTTCTGTAACGGTCATCTTATCTATAATAAAGGCGTGTTTGATTCCGCTTGCAGAGGAGAGGAACTGGAGTTCAGAAACAATTCCTGAAAAGGGAAATCTTACGGGGATTGTAAAATAAAATATCGTATCGGATGCGAAGAATAGTATACAATATAAGCGAAATTGAGCCATATATCAATTGGCTATACTTTTATCATGCCTGGGGATTGAGCGGCAAACCTCGAGAGGAAAAGGAAAAACTGAAGGCTGAGGCGCTCGATATGCTCCATTCATGGGAAGGCGAATATCATACCTATGCCGTCTTCGGACTCTTCGAGGCGAACAGCGAGGGGGATGATATCTGGCTGGAAGGGCAGAAAGTCCGCTTCCCGATGCTCCGACAGCAGCATCCGGCGGCTCAGGGAGAACCCAATCTCTGTCTGGCTGATTTCATCCGTCCTCTGGGTAGTGGAATAACAGACCGGCTGGGTATCTTCTGCACGACGGTAGATGGCGGTCTGGAGAAGAAATATCGCTCGGACGACTACCTCAATATGATGGCACAGACACTCTGCGACCGGTTGGCTGAAGCCACGGCAGAGAAGTTGCACGAAGAGGTGAGACGCAGCATTTGGGGCTATGCTCCCGGCGAGCAGCTGAGCATCGAAGACCAGCATCTGGAGCGCTATCAGGGCATCCGTCCGGCTATAGGATATCCTTCGCTGCCCGATACCAGTGCCAACTTCATCATCGACCAGCTCATCGATATGAGTCAGGTGGGCATCCGGCTCACCACAAGCGGAATGATGACGCCTCATGCCAGTGTTTCGGGGCTGATGTTTGCACATCCCAAGTCGCGGTATTTCGAACTGGGACGGATAGGAGACGACCAGCTTCGCGACTATGCACAGCGCAGAGGAGTGCCCGTGCAGGCAATGAAAACGTATCTTCAATCAAGTTTGATCAAGAAATGATAGCAAGAATATTGATACCCGTAGTGGTATTCACCCTGTTGCCGTATCTGTGGATATATAAAAGGTATGGCAAGTTACGGCTGAAGAGTCTCTGGCAGCGGGTGCTCTTCTGGTTGCCGGCTTTCGTGGTTATCGCCTACAGTGCATATATCACGATGCTGCCCAACTTCTTGCCACGCAATCCGGTGCTCATCGACATCTGGTTTGTGATAATGGCAGTATGTGCGGTGCCGCAGTTTGTCTTCAGCCTGTTCAGTGTCTTCGGTTGGTGCTGTATGCGGCTCCTTCACGGCCATCGCAACTGGGGCAAGCTCCTCGGACTGGTAGTGGGAGCGGTGGCGTTCTTCTGCTTTATCTACGGATTTACCGAAGGTTTTCCTAAGATGCAAGTCAAGCGTATCACCATCTATGTACCTAATCTGCCGAAGTCTTTCGAGGGCTATCGCATCGTTCAGTTCAGCGACATCCATCTCGGGTCATACTATGGCTGGCGTGGTCATCTGCCTCAGCGCGATATCGACAGCATTAATGCCGAAAAACCTGATCTGATTTGCTTTACGGGTGATTTACAGAATGTTACGCCCGATGAACTGCCTGAGTATCAGGCGCTGCTCAGCAGTCTGAAAGCCAGAGATGGCGTGATGAGTGTGCTGGGCAATCACGATTACACCTATTATATGGATGTAGATGATGAGCAGGAGATAGCTGCGCTCGAGAAGCGGATGCAGGACTTCCAGCGGAGTTGCGGATGGCGCCTGCTGATGAATGAGCATGTGGCGGTACATAGAGGCGCTGACAGCATCTATGTGGCTGGTACAGAGAACTATGACAAACCCAAGCGAACCAATGTAAGAAAGGCGCTGTATGGCATCAGACCGGGCTCTTTCGTGCTGATGCTGCAGCATATACCAAAGCAATGGCGCGAGACCTGGCCTTCTACCATTAATAAGGAGAAGGATGAGGATGGCGATGTGATAGGACCTGACAGGAAGGATTCGCTGGTCGTAGCACCGCAACTTACGCTGAGCGGTCATACGCATGCGGGGCAGATCAGTATCCTGGGCTTGCGTCCGTCGATGTTTACTCCTTATGATTACGGCCTCTTCGAAGAGGAAGGTTGCCAGCTCTATACCACATCGGGTCTGGGCGGTACCGTTCCAATCCGCATCGGGGCTACGGCAGAAATCGTGGTCATCACACTCAAAAGAAAATGAGGAGTGTTGAATGTTAAATGTTGAGTGTTAAATTATTCATTCTTAATAAAAAATGAAGTACTTATATCGTCTGTATCAGCTTGTGATATGCTTGCCTATCCTCTTGTTGGCTAGCGTTTTAACCAGTGTAACTACTGTTTTGGGATGTATGCTGGGTAATGGTCATTTCTGGGGTTATTATCCTGGTAAGTATTGGTCCTGGCTTTGGGTCCGCATCCTCCTTCTGCCTGTAAAAGTAGAGGGACGTGAGCATCTCAAGAAGAACCAGAGTTATGTTTTCGTGGCCAATCATCAGGGTGCTTTCGATATCTTCCTGATTTACGGCTTCCTGGGCAGAAACTTCAAGTGGATGATGAAGAAGGGCTTGCGCAAAGTGCCTCTCATCGGTATCGCCTGTGAGTATGCGCACCATATCTTTGTAGACAAGAGCGGACCTTCGAAGATCCGTGCTTCTTATGACCGTGCTCGTGAGGTGCTTAAAGAGGGCATGTCGCTGGTGGTATTCCCTGAAGGTGCCCGCACGTTTACGGGTCATATGGGCGTGTTTCGCCGTGGCGCTTTCATGCTTGCCGATGAACTGCAGTTGCCGGTATGTCCGCTTACCATCAATGGCAGTTTCGATGTGAAGCCTCGTATGAAGGACATCTACTGGGCTTTCTGGCATCCTCTGAAGCTCACCATTCATGAGCCTATCGAGCCGATAGGCAAGGGAGCTGACAATATCAAGAACCAGATGAACAAGAGCTATGAGGCGATCATGAACGGACTTGACAAGAAATATCAGGGTTTTGTAGAAAATCCGGACCAATAATTTCGGATTTTCGCTTGTTATTTCAAAAATAAGTTGTAATTTTGCATCTGTATTACATTATTTAGTATCAGAATCATTAAAATTAGAAGAAGTTATGAGTGATAGCATAGTAATCATTCCTACATATAATGAGAAGGAAAACATCGAGAAAATCATCCGTGCTGTCTTCGGTCTCGAAAAGCAGTTTGATATTCTCGTTATCGATGACGGAAGTCCTGATGGTACTGCTGCCATCGTCAAGGGCTTGATGGCTAATGAGTTTGCCGGTCGTCTGCATATCCTGGAGCGTTCGGGTAAACTCGGTTTGGGTACTGCCTATATCATGGGCTTCAAATGGTCATTGAAGCAGGGCTATGACTTCATCTTCGAGATGGATGCCGACTTCAGTCATGATCCTAATGATTTGCCTCGTCTCTATGCGGCAACTCACGATGAGGGGTATGATGTGGCTGTAGGCTCAAGATATATTTCGGGTGTGAACGTGGTCAACTGGCCTATCGGACGCGTTTTGATGAGCTATTTCGCTTCTAAATACGTACGTATCGTAACCGGATTTAAGGTGAATGATACCACAGCTGGATTCGTCTGCTACCGACGTAAAGTGTTGGAAACCATAGATTTGGATGCTATCCGCTTCAAGGGCTATGCTTTCCAGATAGAGATGAAATATACGGCTCATCGAATAGGTTTCAAGATCAAGGAGGTGCCGGTCATCTTTGTTAACCGTCGTGAAGGTGTGAGCAAGATGAGTGGTGGCATCTTTGGTGAGGCTTTCTTTGGCGTGATGCGACTGCGCCTGGATGGCTGGTTCAAGAAATATCCGAAGAAGGATTAATACTCAGTAATCACTACTCAGTAATCAGTAATCACTAATCAGTACTTGGATGGAAATCCAAAAGATAGAAAAAACATACGGGCGTTCGCCACAGGCGGATGCCCTCTTTGATTTGATGGGGAAGAAGTCGGTTCATTCCATTTTTCTCCAGGGTTTGCTGTGCTCTTCAGCTCCGATGTTCTTTGCTTCTCTGCAGGGGAAGATGAGGCGTTCGGTACTCTTCGTACTGGATGATGCCGATGAAGCAGGCTATTTTTATCACGATCTCACTCAGATGATGGGGCAGGAGAAGGTCTTCTTCTTTCCTTCCAGCTATCGGCGTGCCGTGAAATACGGGCAGCGTGATGCAGCGAACGAAATCCTACGTACAGAGGTGCTGGCGCGCCTCTCTTCGGGAGGACATTTCCTGGTAGTCACTTATCCCGATGCACTGGCAGAACTCGTTGTGGCTAAGCAGAATCTGGATGAACGGATTCTGAAACTGACTGTAGGTCAGCAGATTGCTCAGACCGATGTGGTTCATACTCTGCGCGATTTCGAACTCAAAGAAACCGATTATGTTTATGAACCGGGCCAGTTTGCCGTGCGTGGAAGCATCCTCGATGTCTATTCCTACAGCTGCGAATATCCGTTCCGTATCGACTTCTTCGGCGATGAGATTGACACCATCCGTACCTTTGATGTTGAGACCCAGCTCTCGCAGGCAAAGCGCACAGAGATAGAAATCGTGCCCGAACTCGCCCATATCGAGAGCAACAAGCAGTGTTTCCTCAATTTCCTCTCCGAAAGTACGCCAGTCGTTGCGAAAGACCTTTCTTTCGTTTGCGACCGCATCGGTCAGATCTATACCGAAGGCTTCTCATCGCAGAGCCTTACCGAGCAGCTGGAGGGAGCTACTGAGGTAGAGGCTGAGCGCATCAGACATGACATGAAGACCGAGCTCAACCTCGTTTCTCCGCTCGATTTCAAGAAGGCAGTAGCGGCTCATCTCCGTATCGAGTTCGGCAAGGTCGCTCCGCCAGAGAGTTCGGCTGTGATACCTTTCAATATCGCTCCACAGCCTCTTTTCCATAAGAATTTCAATTTGCTTTGCCAGACTCTGGAGGATTTCCTGCTCCAGGGTTACACCTTATATATATTGGCAGATAGCCAGAAGCAGCAACAGCGCCTGAAGGATATCTTTGAAAGCGAAGAGCTGAAGCGCTACGCTATCCGTTTTACACCGGTAGACAAGACGCTTCATGAAGGCTTTACTGACCATGACAAGAAGTGCTGTTTCTTTACCGATCATCAGATTTTTGACCGTTTTCATAAATATAACCTGCGCTCAGATAAAGCGAGAGCCGGCAAGATGGCACTCACCATGAAGGAACTGCAGGAGATGGAAGTGGGAGATTTTATCGTGCATGTAGACTTCGGTATCGGCAAGTTCGGCGGTCTGGTTAGGGTTCCTACGGGCAACAGCTATCAGGAAATGATCCGTATCGTCTATACGAACAATGACAAGGTGGATGTTTCTATCCACTCGCTTTATAAAATCAGCAAATATCGCCGCAGCGATACCGGTACTCCGCCTCGCCTGTCTACACTGGGTACAGGTGCCTGGGATAAACTAAAGGACAAAGCTAAGAAGCGAATCAAGGACATTGCGCGCGACCTGATCAAACTCTATGCCCAGCGCCGACGCGAGAAGGGATTCGCCTTCAGTGCCGACAATTATCTGCAGCATACGCTGGAGGCTTCCTTCCTGTATGAAGATACGCCAGACCAGAATAAGGCTACCCAGGAGGTGAAGAAGGATATGGAGAGCGGCAGACCGATGGACCGTCTGGTTTGTGGCGATGTGGGCTTCGGCAAGACTGAGGTTGCCATCCGTGCAGCCTTCAAGGCAGCGTGCGACAGCAAGCAGGTTGCGGTGCTGGTGCCTACTACCGTTCTGGCTTTCCAGCACTATCAGACTTTCAAAAAGCGTCTGGAAGGCATGCCTGTAAGGGTAGACTATCTCAGTAGAGCCCGTACAACGAAGGAAACCAGAGAGGTGCTTGACGCCCTGAAAGAGGGTAAGATTGATATCCTCATAGGTACACATAAGCTGATATCAAAGACCGTGAAATGGCATGACCTGGGACTGCTCGTCATCGATGAAGAGCAGAAGTTCGGTGTGTCTACCAAAGAGAAACTCCGTCAGCTCAAGGTAAATGTCGATACACTCACGATGAGTGCCACTCCGATTCCGCGAACCCTCCAGTTCTCTCTGATGGGCGCCCGGGATATGAGTATCATGCGCACTCCGCCACCTAACCGTTATCCGATTCATACCGAACTGGTAACGTTTAGTAGTGAAGTTATCTGCGATGCCATCAATTTCGAGATGAGCCGAAACGGACAGGTTTATTTCGTATGCGACAGAATATCCAAGCTTCCGGAACTTAAGATGCTCATCGAGAAGCATATTCCAGACTGTAGAGTAGCAATCGGTCACGGACAGATGAAGCCTGAGGATTTGGAGAAAATCATCATGGGCTTTATCAATTACGATTATGATGTACTGCTTTCTACCACTATTGTAGAGAACGGTATCGACATTTCCAATGCCAATACGATTATCGTGAGCGATGCTCATCACTTCGGATTGAGTGACCTGCATCAGATGCGTGGACGCGTAGGAAGAAGCAACAAGAAGGCTTTCTGCTATCTGATGGCGCCACCTAAGAGTGCACTTACTCCTGAGGCGCGTCGCCGTCTGGAGGCGCTGGAGACGTTCAGCGAACTTGGTAGCGGCTTCAATCTCGCCATGCAGGACCTGGATATCCGCGGTGCGGGTAATCTGCTGGGCTCTGAGCAGAGCGGTTTTATGGAAGATCTGGGTTATGAAACCTACCAGAAGATTCTCTCTCAGGCTGTCACAGAGTTGAAGAACGAGGAGTTCTGTGATCTTTATCAGGAGAAGATGGATGAAGGTGCCCAGCTTACGGGTGATGATTTCGTTGACGATTGTGGCATAGAGAGCGATCTGGAGATGTATTTTCCTCAGACTTATGTGCCGGGTGACAGTGAGCGCATGCTCCTTTATCGTGAACTGGACCGTCTGGAGAGCGATGAGGAAGTAAAGGCTTACCGCAAGCGTATGATAGACCGTTTTGGTCCTGTGCCTCATGAAGCAGATGAACTGATGCATGTGGTAGGTCTGCGTAGGGTAGGCAAGAAGCTAGGTTGCGAGAAGATTATTCTCAAGCAGGGCTATATGCAGATGCAGTTTGTGAGCAATGTAAACAGTCCGTTCTACAGAAGTCAGATGTTTAATCGCATACTCGCTTACGTTACCAGTCATATTCAAGATTGTGTTCTGAAGGAAAAATTCAACAAGCGAATGCTTCGCATCAATGATGTGAAGACTGTAGGGCAGGCTGTAAATCTGTTGAATCAGATATCGCAGATAGATTTAGGTAATGAAAAGAAATAATCTGTGTCTACAGTCTATGGGTAAAAATCCTGTATCAATTGTGAAAGTAGACAATGAAATAGACTACTGATTTGTACTGAAAGATTATAAATCAGACAACGTTACATGATGATATGTTTCAGTTTGGTGTATAAAAAAACATTGGAATCCCAATATCCCTATTGAGTTCCAATGTTTTATTTTTTGTATAAGTAAAAGATGATGATAAGCGTTTCACAACGCATTTTGAATTTTTCTGTTGCAAAGATACTATTTTTCATTATAATATAGGGGGTAATATTTGATATTTTATGGGGTAATATTTGATTAAATTTATAAAAACGACACTGAAAACGCACTTATATAACAAATAATACCTGTAGAATGAACTATTTTATTGGATAAAAATAAAAAAATAGTGGAAAAACACATAAAAAAGTTCTTTATTTCATTTTTTATTTGTACCTTTGTTCTGGCATACAACAATTTTAAACATATATATAAATATGAGACAGAAAAAGTACATTTTAAGCGAGCAGGAACTTCCTACTCAGTGGTACAACATTCAGGCAGATATGCCTAACAAGCCATTGCCACCGTTGAACCCTCAGACACACCAGCCAATGAATGCTGATGATTTGTCACACGTATTTAATAAGGAGTGCTCAAAGCAGGAACTTGATACAGAGCACGCTTGGATTGATATTCCGGAAGATGTGCTGGAGAAGTATACCTTCTACCGTTCAACCCCTCTTGTACGTGCTTACGCCCTTGAGGAGGCACTCGGTACTCCGGCGCATATCTATTTCAAGAATGAGAGTACCAATCCGTTAGGCTCTCATAAAATCAATTCAGCCATTCCTCAGTGCTACTACTGTAAGCAGGAGGGTGATACCAATGTCACTACAGAGACTGGTGCAGGACAGTGGGGTGCAGCCCTCTCTTATGCAGCAAAACTCTACGGTCTGGAGGCAGCAGTTTATCAGGTAAAGATTACCATGCAGCAGAAACCATACCGTTCCAGCATCATGCGTACGTTTGGAGCCACTGTAGAGGGTTCTCCTTCCATGAGTACACGTGCCGGTAAGAATATCATCACACGTGATCCTCATCATCCTGGTTCGCTCGGTACTGCCATCAGTGAGGCTGTTGAGCTGGCTACCACAACACCGGGCTGTAAGTATACGCTGGGTTCTGTGCTCAATCATGTGGCACTTCACCAGACCATCATCGGTCTAGAGGCAGAGAAGCAGATGGCGATGGCAGGTGAGTATCCTGATCAGGTGATTGCTTGTTTCGGTGGTGGTAGTAACTTTGGTGGTATTGCCTTCCCATTCCTCCGTCACAACTTCACAGGCGAGCGCCATACTGAGTTTATAGCTGCAGAGCCGGAGAGCTGTCCTAAGCTGACTCGCGGTAAGTTTGAGTATGATTTCGGTGATGAGGCAGGTTATACTCCATTGCTGCCAATGTATACTTTGGGGCATGATTTCAAGCCAGCCAACATTCATGCAGGTGGTCTCCGTTATCATGGTGCAGGCATGATTATCTCCCAGCTTCTGAAGGATGGTTACCTGCATGGTGTAGATATCCCTCAGCTGGAGTCATTCAAGGCGGGTATGCTCTTTGCACAGACCGAGGGTATCATTCCTGCTCCAGAGAGCTGCCATGCGATTGCAGCCACTATACGTGAGGCTCTGAAGGCTAAGGAAGAGGGCAAGGAGAAGGTTATCCTGTTCTGCCTCTCAGGCCATGGTCTTATCGATATGCCGTCTTACGATAGCTATATTAATGGCGATTTGCACAATTATTCAGTAAGTGATGAAGAAATCCAGCAGTTCCTCAAGGATGTGCCAAAGGTTGACTAATTTTCAGTTAACAGTTAATAGTTTATAGTTTATAGCAAACAGTTGACAATTATTCTTTGAGATATATTGAAATAACAATATCACATTATAAAAGAAGCCAGGCTGCGAAAAGCAACCTGGCTTTTTATTTAGAGATTCTATTCTCTTTTATTTAGAAATTCTATTCTCTGTTCGAGACTTCTATCTTTCATTAGAAGTTCAACCACTCTTCGATAGCCTTAGCGATGACATCGAAGCTTGTGGTAGGCTCGAAGCGGGCTACAACCTGACCCTTCTTGTTAACGAGGAACTTGGTGAAGTTCCACTTGATATCGGCACTCTCCTTGTAGTTAGGATCAGCCTCGCTCAACATCTTGTCGAGAACAGGGTAGAGAGGGTGGCTCTCGTCCCAACCAGCAAAGCCCTTACATTCTTTCAGAAATTTGAAGAGAGGGGCAGCATCGTCTCCGTTTACCTTGATCTTCTTGTAGCGCTGGAACTCTGTGCCGTATGTAAGCTTGCAGAACTGATGAATGCTTTCATCTGTACCAGGGGCTTGCTGACCAAACTGGTTGCAAGGAAAATCAAGTATTTCGAAACCTTGAGAATGATAGGTCTCATAAAGTTTCTCCAGTTCCTCATACTGAGGGGTGAAACCACACTTTGTAGCGGTGTTAACGATGAGCAGCACTTCGTTGGCATACTCCTTGAGGGAAACATCCTTTCCCTTTCTGTCTTTAACAGAAAATTCGTAAACAGTTCTCATTTTTTTTTATCTTTATGTATGTGTTATCTATATTTCCGATCTCAACTTATATGATCTAGAGTGCAAAGATACTACTTTTCTCTAAGAATACTTCAAGAGTTTTTTTAAAAATTCTAAAAATCGAACAAAATCATAGATGAAGGAATAAGCGTAATATATATAATGTAGATAGATATTGTATATCTGGGTAAACAGATACCATATACCTGAGTATAGATATCGGTTAGATATAGAATATAGAAGAATAAAATATGTAGACGATATAACTACACAATATCAGTATGAAACAGCATAAAAATAAAAAATGCAGGATTTTCACAAACCCTGCATTCCTTTTTCTTTACCTCTTTTTCCTCAAAAAAACAAAGAAAAAGAGGTTTACGATTAATCTATCATTTAACTTTTCTAAGAACTTGTTGCAAAGGTACTACATTTTCTTATAACACCAAACTTTTTCTCAGTTTTTTTTCAGTAAAAAGGGAAAATTAATCAAATACCCCCCCATTTTTGTATTTTTTTTGCAATATTCGGTCAAAAAACAAAGCAAAACGGCTCAATTTTATGACTATTCTGCTTTTTTCCTTGCTTGAACGTTTTGCTGTGTACGATAACGAAGAAGGCTGTGCCCGGCAACAACTGAAGATATGTTCTGTAATATGTATTACTTTTTTGTCAATACAGATAAAAGCAGCCATCAGTAATGATGACTGCTTTCATCTGTAATTATGCGGGCTATCCCTGCGTTCTGTTTCGGTATTCAGTAGGCACGATACCCGTTTCTTTCTTGAATACTTTCGAGAAATACTTAGGGTCGGTGAAACCTACTGCGAAGGCGATACTGGTCAGTGTATCGTCTGTATTGCGCAACATCTCGCATGCCTTCTTGATACGTATATGGCGAACGAAGTCTACCGGTGTCATTCCGGTTGTTGCTTTCACCTTATTATATAGTACGCTTCGGCTCATACCGATTTCGTTCGAGATGTCATCAATCTTGAGTTCCGGGTTGCCTGCATTTTCAACAACAAACCTGAAGACACGCATCATGGTTCTGTCTTGAATCTGTGCCGCCATAAATGCCAGCTCGCTGCTTGGGTCAACCGCTTCGTTCTCGGCACTAGTTTCAGCCTGGTTAAGAGCAGGCAGAGGAGCTGCTGCAGGCAGTATTCGCAGGGCTGCTATGGCATCTTTATCGCCAGTTTCCTTCAGTTTTCTGATGACATCCATCTGAATGTTGCGGCGCTGGGTGAGGATAGCCTCTATTTGGCCGAGCAGATAAGTGGTAGAGAATGGCTTGGTGATATAGGCAACAATACCTTCATCAAAGCCTCGCTGCTGATCTTTTACGCTTGCCTTGGCCGAGAGAATCATCACTGGGATGTTGTTGAGGGTGGTATCCTGCTTGATCTCGTGAATCATCGACAAACCATCCATCACAGGCATGGTAACGTCTGTAAGAATAAAGTCAGGCATCTCCTTGCGCGCCATCACCAAGCCAGCCTTTCCGTTCTCTGCGAGCAGCACGTTATAGGTAGGCGAGAGGATACTGTAGAGGAACTTGCGCAGGTCGGCATTGTCTTCAACTACCAGTACAGTCTGGTCTTTGTGTTCCGTTTCTCCCTGTGCTTCTTTCTGTTCCTTTCCCATTTCTTCCAGTCGTTCAGCCTCTTCATCCTTTTCTTCTTTCTGTTTATTTACTTCTTCCAGATAGTCGGATGCATTGCGGTCGTCAATCTGTCCGTTCTCTATCTCCCTTTCTGCCAGGTCGTAATCTTCCTCGCTCAGACCGCTGTTCGTACGGAAGTCTGCCTTGTTGCCATATCTCTGAACCTTGTCCAGCATTACCAGCATCTCGTTAGCATTGTCTGCTACCATTCTCAGCAGTTCCTTGCCCTTTCGGGTGATACCCGGCTCGGTATCCAGAATGGTTTTTACCGGGGCTCCGATGAGCGTTAGTGGGGTTCTCAGATGGTTGGCAGCTTCGTTGTAGAATTCGTTCTTCAGCACGCTCATCTCGTGGGTTACGTTCTCGCGTTGGCGCTGGTTGTAGGTATAGAAGATTGCGCCTACGATACCGAAGAGCAGAATCAGCATCAGAAACTTGCCCCAGATGCTTTCCAAGAAGGTAGGGCGCACTTCGATAGGCAGTTCTGCCACATACTTGCTCCATACACCGTGAGAGTTGGTGGCTCTCACCTTGAGTACGTAATCGCCATGACTGATACGGTTGAAGCCGATGGTATTGCTGCTTCCGTTTGATATCCACACGCCTGGAGCTGTAAAACCATCTATGCGATAGAGATATCTGGTCTGATACTTGCGCTGATAGTCGAGTGATGCGAAGGTGATGGTCAGATTTCGTTTGTTGGCAGGAATCACCACTTTATCCTTGTGCAGGATAGGTTCCGACTCTTTCTCTCCGCTATAGTGGAGGGAACAGAAGATGACTTTAGGCTGATAGTTGCTCTTCTTCAGCGTAGCCGGATTAAAGGTAATCAGTCCCATAGGGGTACCTACCGATATGTTGTTGCTTGCCGGATCGTGGTAAGGACGGCTTTGCGAGAACGACATGTTGAAGTCGAAGTCGTTAGGTCCGAACACATTGCACTGGCCTGTTTTCGGGTTTACGCAGTCGATACTTGATTCTCTGATTACCCAGATTCTTCCCTGGTTGTCTTCTACCATGCCCTGTACGATGCCTTCGTTAACATCGATGGCATGGAAGTATTTCATCTTCAGGTTCTCTTGCAGGAGCGATTTGCTCACAATCTCTTCCATCACACCGCCCTGTTGCGATATATACATCTTGCCGCTGGTGTGCTCCATGATATAGTTCATATCGTTTGCAGCCAGACTTGTTGTATCGTTCGGTATGTAGTAGGTCTTGTGGTAATTGATCTTTCTTGCGTTTGTAAAGGCATCACTGAAGGTGATGAGACCGTCTGTGGTTCCTACGAGAATGGTTCCCGTAGTGGTGCAGCAGATGCGGCGTATGCGGTCGTAGTGCTGTTTCTCCCAAGGCAGTCCGTTTCGTTTACTGATGAAGCTGATACTGCCGTCTGCCGCCTCGTTAACAAGTGCCAGTCCACCTCCATAGGTACCTATCCAGATGCGTCCGGTGCGGTCGGCTACAATGTCTTGTATCTTGTCGAACGGCAGTGATGACGGGTTGTTGGCATCATAAACAAAGTGTCTTACCTGCATTTTATCTATCTGATAGACACCATTTCCGAAGGTTCCTATCCAGGCTCTTCCCTTGATATCGAAGTGGATGGCAAAGATGCCCGTCTCGGCGAAGTTTACCTGCTGTGGCACAATCTGTCCGCTTGGCGACAGGTATCCGATGCTTTGGTAGGATGCGTTGAGCACCTGGATTACTCCGTTGTGATAGCCAGTCCAGATATGTCCGTCTGGCGATGCATTCACCGAGAACACTTCGTCTTCGCCCACATCCAGCTTGTTGATAATGTAAGGGTGATATTTGAAGACTACCTGTGTCAGGTCGTGAGAGCCTGTCAGCCAGAGGATTCCCTGGTCTGAGAGTACATATTTCGTAATCTTCGGTATGCGGTAGTTGCCTGATGAATTGCTTCTCAGCAGATAAGGCACCAGTTTTCCAGCCTTGCGGTCAAAATAACTGAAGGTTCCTCCCCTTGGCACTACCCAGAGGGTCTTGTGTTCATCTTGTGTGATGAAATTGCTTTCGCAGGTTGTGCGGTCCATCGGGTCGTCCTGATCGGCAAAGAGCCACTGTGTCTGTCCGGTCTTCGGATTGACGAGGGTTACTCCATGCCGTCAGTGAATGCCCATACCATACCGAAATCATCGGTATAAATCTTCTTTACCTCTGCCAGAGGCTGACTCGGGCTCTGTACGTTGATGATTTCAAACTTGAAGGTGCGCGGGTTGTAGATTACTACACCCAGGTTGGTTGCCAGCAGGAGCTGGTAACCTGTATTTTTCAGTTCGTTGATACGGGTTACGCCTTCCGGCATCGGTATCATGGTGAGTCGGTTCTGCAGGTCATATTTAGCCAGTTTACCGTCTTCTGTAGCCAGGAACACATCTTCTCCCACCCATCTGATCCATTTGAAAGGCAGCTGGCTTGGGAATTTTGAGTTGTATACGTATGCGCCTTTGTCGGTAAGCACCCATTCTCTTCCGTGTGTATCCTGGTGGATGTACCATATATTTCCGCTTCCGAGTCCCTTTTCTCCTACTTTGATGAGTTCTATGTTAAGCTTGTCATAAGAATCTCCTGTTGTTCTAACAGTTATTCCATTTTCAGCTGTAATCCATGTAGCTCCGTTTTTCATTTGGTATACCCGGCTCACGCGCAGGTCTATATTGAACATTTCGTTTATTCTTTTTCCCAATGGTCTAAACTGGCATAAATGGGTATCGTATATGTAGAGCTGCTGGTCGTATGTGATACACCACACGTTGTTGGTATAGGATGGTTCTATTTTCAGTATACGGTTGGTTGACAGGACGTCAATATCATCGGGGTTGTCTCTGAAAGTATGAAACTTGTAGCCGTCATAGAACGACAGTCCGTTCCATGTACTGAACCACATGAGGTTGTCTTTACCTTGTTTCAGGTCTGAGATGGTATTGGCAGCGAGTCCGTCTGTGATAGAGAATTTTCTCACATCGCAGTAAGGTACAGCTACTGTCATGATAGTAGAGAGCAGTCCTAATAGGGTGATATATAATTTTCTTTTCATCATTTTTTATTCGTATACGTTTAAAAATCGCAACAAAGGTAGTGAAAATAAATGAGATATCGTAGTTTTAGGTGTATTTTTTTATGTTATTGCATTAAATTATTCCACTTTTCATGTTATAGGGGTAATATTTGTTTGATTTGCTGGTGGTTCCTTCTTATGTTATGCCTAACAAAAAAACTCCCCCGATAAATGAATATCGGGGGAGTAGTAGGGATATGTTGTTTTGAATTTGATTACTTCTGAATCATCTTCTTTCCGTTCTTGATGACTACACCCTTGTAAGCCTTGGTTACCTTCTGGCCTGCGAGGTTGTAAACAGGAGCGTTCTTTGCAGCTTCATCTGTTGTTATGTTAGTGATGCCGGTAGTTGTGCCATTCAGAGAGATGAGAATGTTTTCTTTATCAAGCTCATAAGTAGTTTTATACTTCACAAGCTTACCATAAACAACAACTACGTCACCCACCTTGATATCATCTACAGAAGTGAATTTCTCACCCTTGAAAGAAAGACCACCATAAACCTGCAATTCATTTCCTGTTGTACCATCGTCAGAAATGTAGTAAGAAAGGCTGCCGTATGTATCATTTAAGCTTTCACTAGCCTGAGATACAATACCCTTAACATATACACTTTCGCTCAAGCCTTTACCTGCATCAATCAGTTCCTTAGCCTTAGCAATGGTATAAGCGGTTTCTGCTGTGTTTGTGATGTCTACGATTTCAGGAGTATCGCCTACCTTATAGTATGCAATCTTAGAAACCTGAATCAAACCATTTTTTGATCCAGCCTGGCAGTCAAAGACAAACTTATAGTAATTGTTTGCAGCAGACTTAGTTGGCCTGAAAATCAGGTCTCCATCTTCAATCTTGGCAGAGATTTCTTCAGTTACATTGTTACAGTCAGCATCAGTTGCTACCTGCAACTTGATAGAATTAATGCTACTTTTAGTTATATTGTCGATGGTCAGGACAATATTGCTGATAGGCTGATCAATGGCAGGTGAAGTGATTGAAGCTACAGAAGCGACATTTCTCCTTCCGCATCTGATGTATTTCCAATTATTCCACTTGTTTGTGTTGAAATTTGCAATAGTCCAGATATCTTCTCCTATTGTAGCCTTCCAGGTTGCGGTATAACTGTTGACAGCCTTGCCTTCAGAACCTTCGTCAGGGAAAGTCAATACTTTGTAAGGAGTTGTTCCTGCAAACGTAACGCTAGCTACGAACGCCAGAACCAATGATAATGAATAGCGTAAAATTTGTTCATAACTTAATAATTTTAAAGGTTTAACGTATAATTAATAAACTGTTGAAACTCATTTTGTTGAGTTGATTCTTAGAATTTGCTTTGTGCTAAAAGCATGTTCTTTGAATAATTACTTATTTATGATGCAAAGATACGAAAATTATCGATACAATGTGTTAAGAAGGTGTTAAATCTTTGATACAGAGAAAGAAATATCATCAAAACCGAAAGAAACACCATCAAAACCGAGAGAAATATCATCAAAAAGGCGGCTGTTTTTGAAAGAATAGGGATTTCCCCCTCAGTTTGTATCCTTTTCCCCTTTGATGCAGACGAGAAATCCACTACCTTTGCATCGGGTTCAAGAAAGAATGCTGTTCTTCAAGAGCTCAATAAATTAGAAGATATAAGGATATAAATAACTTAACTGATAAATTGATATGAAAAAGTTTACTACTCTTCTCACAATGGCTTTCATAGCTTTGATGAGTATCTCATTCACCTCATGTGATGATGATTCTGATATTGCATACACCCTCGATGGTACATGGAAGGGTAATATGTTGGTAGAATATGGTAAATATGGTAATCACAATCCCCTCTACTCGGTAATCCGATTCGACCAGAATGATGGCATCTATTCCGGTACAGGCTATTGGATCGATTACTTTGATAGAAATTACTGGCATGGCAACAATTATATAGCAAACCGTATTACCTGGACAGTACGCAACAGAAACATCTATATCACTCTTCTTGATGAGGGTAGCGATGTTGTGATTTACGATTATGCTCTGGGCGACCGCAAGTTCTCTGGATATGTAGAGGCTGATAACGGCAACCGTGCTTATTTCGAGCTTTATCGTGATTCTTACAGCTATAACTGGCGCGATTATGACTGGGGCTACGATTGGGACTACGATGACGGTTGGGGCTACAGCAAGCAGCATTCGGGCTTGGAGAACACCCAGATTGTTTCTCGCGGAGCTAAGGATTCTGTAGAGTATGTTAAGGTGGCAGATGATAATCAGAAGCCTGTTCGCCGTTTTGTAGTGAAGTAAGGCGATCAGGAATTTAGTTTGAAGAAAGGAAACAAGATATGAAAAAGTTTAATCGGATATGGATGTGGATGGCGATAGCTGTTGCATCTTTCTCATTCACCTCATGTGATGATGATTATTATTGGCATGATGATTATTACTGGTATGATGACTATAATCATGGTGGCTGGGGATGGAACCAGGGCGACTGGAACAATGGTTCTAACGGCTCTCAGGATGATTACCTGCTGTCGGAGGCTCAGACTCTTACTGGCGACTGGAGAGGCTCTGTGATGCTCTCTGAACTTGCAGAGGACGGTCAGTCTCGCAATAACTATAGTTTCAATGCCGAGATGACGTTCTATCAGGCGGGTGATAAGGTTAACTCGCTCAGTGGCAATGGTGTAGAAGTGGATTATGCCGATGATGGAAGCAATGAATCCCAGACTCTGAAGTTTACCTGGTACATCGATAAGAATGGTGATATTTATATCCGTTATAATGATTCGGGTGCTACTTATGTGATGGATGCAGGTGCTAAGCAGTATGGTTTCTATCTGGGTGATGAAAGGGGCCAGGATGTGTTCTATGGTTATATGATAGGAACAGGTAAGGCTAAGGGTGATGTAATGCAAATCGATTTAGTGCGCTACAATCCGAGTGGAGCCCGTAAGAAGACCCGTTCTGCTGCAACCGATTCCGTAGCTCCTAGCTTCGGTAAGGCTACCGGCAGGGTATTCATGCCACATGCAATCAAGAAGTTGCCAAGAAGATGATGATATAAACAAAAGAAAGAGGGTGTGTCATAAGTTTATGATTCACCCTCTTCTTGTTGTTGGATGAGATAGGATATGTTGTTGGAAGAGATAGGATATGTTATTGAGACAGTCAGTATCTTCGGCCGCACAACAGCTGTTGTGCGCTTGCATAACAGCTGATATGCGCATGCACAACAGCTGATGTGCATGCGTTGGTCAACTGTTATGCGCCAACTATTATCCAGACTTATGACACACCCTCTTCTTTGTTTGTATATAGCCTTTTATTTAAAACCCCAGATTCTTGATGATTTCTGCATCTACGTTTTCCACTTCCTTCTCGATTCCATCAGGGAGATTACAGAAGAAGTCGATGCCGGTTTTGTCTTCCAGCGTCTTGATGTTTACGATATAGTTGCCGAGCTTATCGCTCTTTTCAAATGCCTTGTCCTCGTGAGGGAACCAGTAGCCGAAAGCACTGTATTTGTGCTTGTTACTTTCCGTATCAAACGCTTTTTCCAATATTGCTACAAAGAAATACTTTGGTACTGGGATGTAACCTGTTGTTGCAGTATAGACCGTTTGTCTTCCGTTGATATATTCAATAATGTTTTCAGGACTGTCTATAGTACCGCCTTTTACAACAAATAGAGTATCCTTGTCATTTATTATAGCATTGGCTTTTTTCCTCAAGGCGTTCTCCATTTGTATCCATGTTCCGTTCTGGTTGAATTTGGCATATTGTGGTTGCATGTTGGTCAGAAAGTCTGTCTGTCTTTCCTGGGTACTGTTTAATCTTCTGTCGCCTGATGGGCAGATGTGTCCATGATCATATCTTCCATTGCCTTTATATGGATCATAAGTGAAGTCTACCACTCCATATAGAGACTTTAAATCAGTATCAGATGGATAATCATCATCTGGTCTACCAACAATGTTTTTATTGTTTCCTGTATGGAAAGTATAGCAGCTCCATCTCTGGCTCTTCATGTTGTCATCCCATTCTGTAGAATAGTTCAACATACCTGTTGTATTATCCATGTGAACGATGGCATAGCTGGTACCATTGTTCTTGAGCTTTGGGAACTCCAGACTGCCGATAGCGTTTCTTACCACTTGTGGCATGTTGGCAGTAGCCACATTTTTGTTTGTATTGTTCTTGTCGGTTGATTCGCCACCGGTATTGCCGCCTGTGCTTCCGCCGCCCGTATTACCGCCGTTTTCAGGATAGTAGAACTGCAGGGTATCGTCAGTGCCGCAGGCAGAGAACGTCATCGCAGCTACGAGCGCGAAGATAAAAAACTTAGTATGCTTCATAATTCTCGATAATGTTTTGAAGTTAAAGATTAAGTACTTTCTATATAATTATGTAGAAATCGATTGCATGAGGATAGAATAGAGAAAAAAAGTGCATTCCTACGTATATGCAACTACGCTGGAATGCACTCAGTATCTTTGCGATAATAAATATATCCTTATAAAAAAGGTATATTATTACTTCTTCAATTTGCCGTAACGGTTCATGAAGCGGTCTACGCGACCCGCTGTATCAACGAGCTTGCTCTTACCTGTGTAGAATGGGTGAGATGTGCTAGAGATTTCAATCTTAACAACTGGATAAGTCTCGCCTTCGAACTCAACAGTGTCGTTAGTCTTGCATGTAGACTGAGAGAGGAACATATCGCCGTTAGACATATCCTTGAATACTACAGGACGATAATTCTCTGGATGAATACCTTTTTTCATTTTTCTTTTTTATTTTTATTGGGTTATTAAAATTAGACGTCATGGGGATGCTTGTTGCATCATTTCGTGTCCCTTATCGGGGCATGCCCATTATAGCCTGTTATCAATTTCAGGCTGCAAAGTTACGCTTTTTTCCTGAAACCACCAAATATTTCCTCTTCTTTTTAAGAAATATTTGAGAAATGAGCATAATACGTAGGTTCGCGTTCCCTCCTGACACCTATGTTTTTAATGGATGAAAAGAAATCCCCATCGCCTCTGTTTGGGTAGAGGACGATGGGGATTGGTATTTTTCTCTAATATATAATATCTACTAGGGGAATTACTTCAATGTGATGATGATCTTCTCGATGTAGAGAGCACCAACAGCATTGTTCCAGATGGTAAAGTACTTGCTGCTTACGCTGCTGAAGTCGTAGGTAAAAGTGAACGAATTGAGGGTGCTGCCTGTCTCTTTGGTGTAAGAACCCTTGATAGCATCTGTCGTAGGATGGGCAGAAGAACCATGGTATACACCGAATACTGTAGGCGTGTCATACTTGCTCAGTCCCTTTACCACGATGGTGATGCTCTTGATATCCTTGCTGAACGCTGTGCTGTTGAAGAGGAATCCCTGCTTGGCTGCATCGGATGCGTTGCCTTGTAACTGGAGAGTGCCAGTGAAATCGCCGTTGGCTTTGCAGATGCGAGCACCGCTATAAGCGATGTTGTCGAATTTCCAAGAATACCAAGTGCTTTCTGTGGCTGCTACTTGTGAACCATAAGCGTTCTCAGGCAAATCTTCTGAGCTGGTCTTGCCACTTACGATAGAGCTGATGTTCATGGCATCGCCAGTAGCTGGTGTATCTGGTGTTGGGTCTGGTTTAACCTCACCACCGCCAGCGCTGGTCTTACCGTTTACAGAAATGAGTTTACCGCCCTGGTTGGTCTCTGGGGTGTTGCCCATGTAGTTGATGAGCTTAGCGCAAACCACAATCTCGTCGCCTTCCTTCAGTGTCATATCGCCTTCCTTCCACTTCTCGCCACCGAAGTAGTAGATGCGGAAGATGTAGAACTGGGTGCTGTTGGCATCATCGGCAATATAGAATGATCCGTTGCCGTAGGATGCAGAGAACTGCTCCTTGATGCTCTGTACCTTACCCTTGATGTAGAACTCCTTGTCGGTAGCCTTACCAGCCTCCAGGGCTGCAGTATATTTCTGGGCAGCTACACTGTTGAATGGGTTTGCCTCAGAACCATCTCCCTTAGCTTCTCCCTTCAAATCTGTGCCTGGGGTAGTATCTCCTGGCTTCTTACCAATCTCCTTACCGTTAATCTTAGCGTATGTTGCAGATTTCAAACCGGTAGCTCCGAAATAGGTTTCGATATTACCGCAGATGATGAGTTCTTTCTTCAGATTACCTGGGTTATCCTTCAGGTTGAGAGCAGTGCGGAGATCGCCGGCTGGCAACTGGATAGGCATACAGTTTTTAACCTCTTTCTCGTCAGCCTTGGCAGCGAGGAGAATGTTTGTTGGAGCTGTCTCAGCACTTGATGCATCACCGAAGATAGCCTCGTTGAGTGCCATGCCAGGTACATAACCTACGATGTAACCCTTAATATATTTGCCGGTGCCTGTCTTAACTGTCTTAGCGTCAGTCACAGTATAAGGGCTGGCTTCTGTACCCTGTGTTGCCACCTCAGGAGTGGTTGGAGCACCAGGCTGAGTAGGCAGTGTATAAGGCTCTGGTACGTCCTCACAGCTAATGAATGTGAAGGCTGCCATAGCCGCCATCAAAACTGAAAATATATACTTTTTCATATTATTGTCTTTTTAAATATTGTTACTATATTGATAATCAGTAATTACTTGATAGAGATGAGATTGCCACCCTTAATCTCTTTGGTGCCGTTATAGTCAAGCAGGGTGCCTGATACAACCACCTTCTTGCCTGGTACAAGGATACCCTTGGTTTCCTCTGTCCACTTTGCACCATCGATGTTGAAGCAACGGAATACCTCAAGAGTCTTGCCTTCTGTATCCTTACCGTCGTCAGAGATAACGAATGTACCATTACCATACTTGCCAGTATCTACATCTTTCACCTTTACGATGATACCGGTAGCATAAACCTTAGCATCGCCTGCTGTACCGGCATTGATCTTCTCCAGTGCCTGAGCCACGGTATAAGGCTTCTCCAATGTACCGCCTGTTTCTGATGCCCTCAGATCATCCGTGCTGCGAATCACAATCTGCCAGGTGTTGCCGAATCGGGTGAAGATACCGGTGATATCGAATACACCCTGTGGAACCACCTCGTTGGCAAACTTAGAATAACCTGAGTTGCGCACTACCAGATTGCTGCTGCTGATCTTCTTGCCCGTTTCTGCATCAATCAGTTCCAGACTCGTATTGGTATCATCTGGCGCCCATACGTTTGTACCGTTGGCAGAAGCAAACTTCACTTTCTTCAGGGTCATCAACTTGCACACGCTAGCCTCCATATAGGCTGCATCAGTAAGCTTTGTCAGGTCAAACTCCTCTGGCACTACCGTGCTTGCATCAGCCTCGCCAGGGTTCAGAATCTTGAAGTGCTCGTTCCAGATGGCACGCTCTATCTTTCCTATACCCAGACTTCCATCTGAGAGCTTGGTATTCACACCGCCAATCTGAGGCAACTTCTTGTAACTTCCGATATAGAGACCCTTCAGGTTTACGAGAATCTCCTGACCAACAGGAAGATAACCCGACAGACCACTTCCGTTGATGGCAATGATGATAGCGCCGGATGCATCCTGTACGCTCACCTGGTTGTAGATATTGCCACTGACATCATTGCCCGTCACTACCGCCTTGATCATCATGTCTTTCTCAATCTGCTTGTAGCCATTGTCGCTGTTGATAACCGTAGCAAACTGGGTCTTCAAATCTGCTATGCTGATCACATTCTTCTCTCTCAGGCTGTTGTTGCCCCATGGAGATGCAGGCACCTTCTCGGTCAGGTCTGGGTCAGCATAACCGTCGCCCATACACGACCCCAGAGTCAGTGCCAGGAATGCCAATGCTATGAATTTTATCTTTTTCATTGTTCTTTCTTTTTATTGTTATAGAGAAACGGGATTGCTCCCTGTTCTTTATGTTAAAGAGAAACTGCTCTTTAGAATCTGTAAGATACCTGGAACATGCCGTTGGTACCCCAGGTGTAATACTTCTTAGGATTCTTTGAGAACTGGTAGAGGCGTGGATTCTTCACGTTGCCGTTAGCATCCAGTGTATAGCTTGAACGTGAGTTCTGCTCATATCCGCCTGTTACGATGGTCTGGTTGTTCAGCAGGTTGGTAATCATGAGGTTGAAGTTGAGAGAACCCTTCTTCAGTCTCACGCTCTTGCCTATGCTCAGGTCAACCATCCATCCTCCGTGACCCTTCTCCTGGGCTACAGCATCCTCAGTCCAGCTCATACCGTCGAGTGTAGTAGGAGCAAAGATTTCAGGGAATGCCTTGTGGGCAGCCTGGCGGTTGGTCAGCACCTTCTCATATCTGTAGCTTGGAGAATAAGAGAGGTAGATGCGGTCGTAATAGTTGGCATTGAGGTTGACGAACCATCCGTTTACATGGGCATCGAGACCGATGCTTCCCACTGTGAGCGGTGTGCCACTCTCGCGCATATTCATCACGTAAGCCTTGTCCTGGTAAACCTCAGCACTCTTTGAGAGCATGTATACGGCGTTTACATTGTTGATGTTCTTTGCCTCGCTCATAGCGCCCAGAGTCTTCAGGTCGAGCCATGATGTAAGCTTGATCTTAGCGCCCACCTCTACACCATAGTATTCCTTCTTCAGTCCGGTCATGCTCACGTAGGTGAATGAGTTCTCATCATCGTTGTAGAAGTTCTGCCATTCCGTAACGTTCTCCAGTCGGCTGTAGTATCCGCTCACGTTGGCACTCAGCCATGCGTTGCGATACTGGTAGCTGAATTCAGAGCTGAAGATGCGCTCGTTCTTGAGGTTAGTCACGAAGTCGTTGCTGATTTCAGGCGAAATGAAGGCTGTGTTTGCCATCGGCGCACGCAGCTCGTATCCGGCTCCGATGCTGAAGGCATGACCTCTGCCCATATCCACGTTCAGGCTTCCCTTTACACCACCGTCCAGGAAGTTGGCTGTGCCGCTCTTGCCCTGACTGTTGTTCGGTGCCATACCGTTGCGCATGTAGCCTCGGCGGTTCATTCCGGTATATCCGATACGTCCGCTCAGCATCGCCTTCATGTTGTAGAATTCGGCTGTATAGGTGCTCCATGCGTTTGCCTTGTTCACGTCGATGCGATAGTCGTAACCGAACTTGTCGCCCTCGTAAACCAGCTTGCCTGTGTTGTTAGGACCGGCTGTGTTCAGGTCGTACTGCACACGTGGGTCGGTCTTAGGATAATCGCCCAGGGCATAGGTGTTGATGTTGTGGAAGATGGCACCGCCCAGCATGTCTTCCAGTGTCTGATAGTGCTGGTTGGTACTCTTTCCGAGCATGATACCCGTAGCCAGGTTCGATTTCTTGGTCAGCTTGGTGTTCAGAACGGACGACAGGCTCAGGGTCAGGTTGTCGTTGTGCTTAGCCTGAACATAGTAGAGCAGATCCTGTCCGTTCTTGGCTGCCTGCTGGTTGGCATAATACAGGCGGTCCCAGTTAATCTGTCGGTTTGCCTTGCTTGCCTGCCAGTAGTTTACGGCGTTGTTCCAGTTTTCCCAGGTATACATGTTGTTGCCGTTCTTGTAGTCGCCCCATACATAGTAGCTGGCTGATGGCATGTTCTTCCAGTAGTCTGGCTGTGGATTCTCTGCGTTGTTGTAGTTGAGCTTGGTGCTCTTGTACATAGAGTATTTTCCGAACACCGATGTGGTGAGCTTCATCTGGTCGTTGATTTCCCAGTCCCATGTAGCGATAGCCGAAGGGGCAAAGTCGTTCACTATGCGTGAGTTTCTCTTGTGTCCGTTCTGGTATCCCCAGTATGGGTTATACTGGTAGTCGTTTGCCAGCCAGTAAGCCTCGTCGGTAGATGCTCCCTGGGTGCTTCTTTCTGTCGGGTTACCCCATGTGGAGAAGCTCAGCGAGTGGCCGTTCATCCACTTCTTCTGTACACCGAAGAAATAGGAGAGGGCATTGTAGATGGTTCCCTCTACGTATCCCTGGTTAGCCCAGCGGTAGGTGAGACCGGCTGTAATGGCCCATCCCTTCTCGTTGAATCCGCTGGAGTAGGAGTAGAGTCCGCGCAGGGTATAGTTGCGGTTGGCAACACCTACGCTGGCATACTGGCCTTCCTGCATGCTTCCGGCACGGAAATCATAGTTGTTGGAGCCTGCCATGCCCGTCATCGAATAGCCGTTGGCTTCGAAAGGCAGGGCGAAGTCTACGTTTCTGGAGAATCGGTTCAAACCGCCGATATTGGAGAAACGGAACTGTCCGGTCTCCATATCGTTCATGGAAGCACCGTTGATATAGACATCGTTGTACTTCTGGTTGAAGGCACGGTAGCGGAAACGTGCTGGCGAGAACAGGTAACCTGCCTGGCTCGCGTATACGTTGCTGGTAGAATTGAGAATGGTGACATTGGATGACATGTCATCGTCCTCGCCCAACTGTGCCTCGGAGAAGGTGAAAGCATTTTCGTCGAGTCCCTGGGCTATGTTCTGGTCAGTCTTTTCGTTCTGAGCCATAGCTAATGAACACGAGAAGAGCGCTAACATTGCTAAGTTTACTTTCTTCTGCATAGTTTATATGTATTAAGTATTAATAA
>ERZ791808.415-NODE-415-length-51219-cov-3.294836_pt1 | contig 51219 bp, 43 predicted proteins | sample MGYA00510305_ERZ791808 | MGnify/ENA primary metagenome ERZ791808 (study PRJEB30046, sample SAMN00792024) | human gut metagenome | study: EMG produced TPA metagenomics assembly of the A metagenome-wide association study of gut microbiota in type 2... | reverse complement strand
GACGCCCTCTGGACTCCCGGAATGCTCGGCGCTGCGCTTCTCGCATTCCAAAGGCAAAAGGCATGAAAGGCAAAAAGGACACAGCTCTTAATCGGACTGCGGCGCGGAAATGGATTACCGTTCGCCTTACTGAAAGAGAGAAAGCGTATCTCTCGCAGCAGGCGACAGTAGCTGGCCTGTCCACTTCCGAGTACATCCGCCGGAAAATTTTTGGCGGGCGTCCTCTTGTTGCCCGAACTGATGCTGTGATGATTCAGGAGTTGCGCCGTATTGGAGGACTGCTCAAGCATAACTTTGAAACTCTGCGGCAGGCCGGGGCCAATAAAATGATACTGGAACAGCAGGAACAAACCTTGCGTCTGCTGATTTCCGCCATTGAGCAGCTGGGGATGCGCAGTCATGATCGTTAAAAAGATCAAGCGCACATCTTCCAACAGGCCGAAGGCATGGCAGATAGGCGACCTGGTGGACTACATCCGCTTTCCGCACGACCGAAGGCCACAGGAAAAGGTGGAACATGCGGGAGGAAAGAATTTTCTGACCTCGACGCATGTTGGGCAAAAGGTCGAGATGATCGCGCTGGCCCGTGAAAGCGTCCACAGCAAGATGCCGGTACAGCACTGGATTTTTTCATGGCAGGAAGGGGAGCAGCCTGCGCGGGAACAGGTTGACGAAATCGTGGACATCTTTCTGGCAGGAATGGAGCTGGAAGGGCATCAGGTTATCTACGCGCTGCATCACGATACGGACAACTATCATCTTCATATAGCCGTCAATCGCATGAACGCTGATACCGGCAGGGTCGTACAGCCGCATCGAGGTTTTGACATCGAAGAAGCCCATAAAATCCTTGCGCGTATTGAACATAAACAGGGGTGGCGCAGTGAAAAAAATGCCCGCTACGTCATGCTGGAAAATGGAGAGATTGCCCGACGCCGCTCCCTTGTGCGGGACATAAAGCCGCGCGCTACCGCACAGGACATGGAGTGTGCCACTGGAGAGAAGTCAGCGCAACGTATAGCTCAGGAGCGGGGACATGTCATTATGCAAAATGCCGCATCATGGGAGGATATGCACTCCCAGCTCGCGGAAGCAGGCTTGCGCTTCGAGAAAAAAGGTTCCGGGGCCGTCATCTGGGTAGGCGACATTGCCGTAAAGGCTTCCTCGGTAGACAGGGCTTTCAGTTTGAAAAAATTGATCGGCAGGTGGGGGCCGTTTATTGCGGGAACATATCCGGCACGGCAGCCGCATAGCCCGGAACCGGTCAGCGATGTTGCGACGAAAGAATGGTACGACTATCAACAGCATTGTGCCGAGATACGACAAGAAAAAGAGGACAAAAAACGGGCGGAAGCAGCTTTGCGGCAGCGTCAGAAGGAACAGAGAATAAGCGCCCTCTCCCGCCTTGCCCGCTATGGGGTATCTGTTTTGAACATTGCCCGGCATTGTCTAACGGTGCAGCAGAGAAGGGAAAGACTTTTGCTGCGCCGAAGCAGACAGGCGAACGTGATGCGGAAGCTGCGCTTTGAAACATGGTTGCGTGCGCAGGGCCAGAATCGACAGGCCGACATGTGGCGTCATCGTTCTGCCCTGGAGAAAAACAGACACACCCCCGCCCCCATGCCGACGGCAGCCCCAGAGCCCAAAGGGCTTGCCGCTCTGGAAGCCTTCCAGCGCTATGCTGACGCCGTGGATGCGGATCGCTACCGCGTTACCTGCATCAGAATGGAGCTGGACGGAGAGAAGAAGGCATTTATTCTCGACAAGCAAGGCGGCATCACGCGAGGTTTTACGCCGGAGGAAGTTGCCGGCCATCTCCCGGAAATGCTCCGGCTCCAGCAACGCGGCGAGAACCTCTACTATACCCCCCTGTCCGAGAACAAGCACCATATTCTTGTGGATGATATGTCGGCAGAAAGTCTGGTACGGCTGCAAAAGGACGGTTATCGTCCTGCGGTCATACTGGAAAGCTCACCGGGAAACTTCCAATGTCTGCTGACGATTCCCAAACTGGGGAACCGCTTTGACAGAGACGTGGGGAATCGTCTTACTGAGCGGCTGAATCGGGAGTATGGCGACAGAAATATCTGCGGCTGCATTCATCCCCATCGTGCGCCGGGCTTTGAGAATCGCAAGCCGAAGCATCGGCGTGACGATGGAGCCTACCCGGAAGTGCGGCTGCTCTTTGCAGAGAGACGCCAGTGCGGCAAGGCTCTCCTGCTTTCTCGCCGGATTGAAGGGGAATACGTAGAGGCCGAAAAACAGCGCCAGACCACGCGCGTAAGGCGTGCATATCCTCAGAGCAAATACCCCGGCGATGCCGTCTCCGCCTACTGGGCACACCTGGAAGATATTCGTAGGCATTTAACCATTGAGGATTACTCCCGCGTGGACGCCATGATTGCCCTGCGCCTTCGCGCCAACGGGCATAGTTACGATGCCGTCATGGAGGCGATATTTCACTGTGCGCCCGCAATTCGGGAAAAGCCTGGCGGCAAGAACTGGAAACGCTATGCCGAGCGCACAGCGGGGTATGCTTTCGGTATGGCCGGGGACATCGCCCTGCAAAGAAATGAACGCTATCAAGCGGCGTGGCTGAACGTCGAGGAAAAGACGCGAGAGAGGGATGCCATGCAGCGGCACAGGTAACCCCGTTTACTTCCCTTCCTGCGCATCAAGATAGGCTTCCAGCGCTGCCCGCACAACATCCACCTCCGAACGTTCCTGCTCAAAAGCAAAACGACGCAGCCGCTGATTCAGGCCGACAGGCAAGGCGAAGGACTTGACCTTGACGGCTTCTCCCTTTGGTCTGCCCACGGGACGCACCTCGGCAGTTTTCACAGGAGTATCCCCAGATACCGCCGTGTCAGCAGCTTCTGTTTGCTTGAAAAGTTCATTTACTTTCGGGCTATTGCCTTCAATGCGGTGTTTCCCGCGTTCGCCAAGACCCATATTCCTGTCTCCATATTGTCATATGCTGCCATGAATATTTTTTACTATGGAAAAATAATCATATTTTTCTTGTGCGTGCAAGAAATTCGCTGGCAAGAGCGCCGTAATCCTGTGCGCCAAAGGACTTTGCCCGATACTCAAAAATACTCTTGCCGTTGCTGGGGGCTTCGGCCAGAGCAACATTGTCGCGGATGCAGGTGGAGAACAGCATTTCCCCCCAGCTTTCCCGCAGTCCCTCGGCCACATCTCTATTCAGGGACTTTCGCCCATCGTAAAAAGTCAGGAGGATTCCCAGAAGAGACAAGGAAGGGTTGAGTGCCTCCCGCACGCTTTGCATCGTCTGCTGGATCAGCTCCAGCCCCGCCAGCGCATAATATTCTGCCTGAACCGGAATCAGCAGGCTGTGCGCTGCGGTCAGGGCGTTGACGGTCAACAGCCCCAGCGAAGGAGGACAATCAAGCAGGACGTAGTCATAATCGAGACCCTGCAAGGATTTTTTCAGCAGATTTTCCCGTCCCATGCGCGTCGCAAAGGCCAGCTCGGCAACGGCAAGATCGCGCGAGGCGGGAAGAAGATGCAACGAATCGGACAGGACACATACGGCCTCAGATGCCGCCCTGTCTCCAGCCATGACCTCATAGGAGGACGCCTGAACATCGGCAGCGGTCAGGCCGCAGGCGTCCGTCAGATTCCCCTGAGCGTCGAGATCGACCAGCAGGGTTTTCACATGGCGGCTCAGGGCCATCCCCAGATTATGTACTGTTGTGGTCTTGCCGACGCCTCCTTTCTGGTTCGCAACCGCGCAAATATACATGGAATACCTCCTATTTTAATATAAAAATATATCTATAGTAAAATTTTTTGATGTCAATATTTTTTACTATGAAAAAATAAAAATATTCCCCTATCCCCGGAGTCAGCGGCGGGCAGTAATCGCCATTTCTGCCTTAACCCCTTAAAAGCAGGTGCATTTTCCTTTCTATGTGAAGTGGGTTACAAGTAAAGCTAACTCTGTGCCGGAGAAAAGCCTTCGCAATCCTGCCAATCTTCGGCGCACCATACGACCGCTCAGCAGCACCGGGAGATACTATGAACTTTCGCCCCACCGACCAGCAGCAGGCCGTCATCACTCATGACGAAGGCCCGGTTTTGGTCATTGCCGGCCCCGGAGCCGGCAAGACGTTCACCCTTGTTGAGCGCATCGTGCATCTTGTGGCGCACAAGGGCGTCCAGCCGGAGCAGCTGCTTGTGGCCACGTTCACGGAGAAGGCCGCCAACGAGCTTGTTTCGCGCATTGCCCGCCGTCTGATGCAGGAAGGGGTTCAGGTCAATGTGGACGACATGTACGTCGGCACGCTGCATTCCATCTGCCTGCGCCTGCTTGAGGAGCACAGGGAGTTCACCAGGCTGAAAAAGAACTTTACTCTGATGGATCAGTTCGATCAGAGCTACTTTTTCTTTCAGCATCTGCGCCAGTTTGAGGAGCTGGCTCCTCTGTCGCTGCTTGCCAGGGGGAATGAGAATGTCGGCCGCTGGAAAAGGGCGACGCTGCTGTGCGGTTGGATGAACAAACTTTCCGAGGAAGTGCTTTCTGCCGATGCGCTGCAAGCAGACCCGGACGAGGTCATACAGGCGCTCGGCAAATGGTATGCCCTGTATCTGTCGCTGCTGGAGAAGGAAAACCTGCTGGACTTTTCCGTTATTCAGCTTGAGGCGCTCAAGCTCCTGAAGGACAATCCCGACACGGTGCTTGCTCCCCTGAAGGAAAAAATCCGCTATGTGATGGTGGACGAATATCAGGATACCAACACCATTCAGGAGCGGCTGCTGTTCACGCTGCTGGACGACAAGCAGAATATTTGCGTCGTAGGCGATGACGACCAAGGGCTTTACCGTTTCCGGGGCGCGACGATCCGCAACATTCTGGAATTCCCCCGGCGCTTCCCGAAAGGACGGTGCGCAGTGCATACGCTGACGGTCAATTACCGCTCCGATCCGGGCATCATCACCTTTTATAACGACTGGATGAACGGCAGCGTGGACGGCTTTTCCTGGCAGGGAGATGACGGCACGCTGTTTCGCTATCCCAAACAAATTGTGCCGCCGGAGGGCAGGACATCGCTGGAAACGCCCGTACTGCGTGTTTCCGGCAGCGCTGATGCGCAAAACTGGCATGAAGAGGTGCGGGAATTTCTGGAAACCATGAAGGAACGTCACCTGACGGACTGGAATCAGGTAGCCTTTCTCTTCCGTTCGGTGCGCTGGGACAAGGCAAGGGCGCTGGCAAGCTATCTGGAAGAACACGGCATCCCGGTCTATGCGCCCCGCTCGGATCTGTACTTTGAACGGGAAGAGGTTCGCCTCATGATCGGGGCGCTGCTTTTTCTGTTCCCTGTTTTCAGGGAGATACGCGAGCAGTGGCAAAAGAATTTCGGCGCTCTGGCAATCTGGGATTTTTATGATACCTGCCTGCTCCTGTTTGCGGAAAAGCTGCGCCAGCCGGACAATAAGGAGTTGAAGGACTGGTGCGTTCGCCGTGTGCGGGAAGTTGAGGGAATGCGCGTCCGCAATACGCCGCTGGACTGGGGCTTTTCCGGTCTGTTTTACCAGTTGATCCAGTTTCCGCTGTTCTCAGGCTATCTGGAACTCGGCACGTCATCGAGAGACGAACGCCCGGCCAGAAATCTGGCCATATTCTCACAACTCATTGTCAAATTTGAATATCTCCACCATATTCAGGTCTTGCACCCTGCCTATCTGGAAAAGAACATCGGCGATCTTTTCAACCACTACTTCCGGTATGTCGTGGACGGCGGCATGACGGAATTTGAAGACCCGGGAGACAGCACCCCGCAGGGGGCCGTCTCTTTCATGACCATCCATCAGGCAAAGGGGCTTGAGTTCCCCATAACCATTGTCGGATCGCTCCATGCCGTCCCCCGCAAGCAGCATACGGAACTGGACGAGCTGCTGGAGGCCCGGCACTATGAACGCCCGGCCTTTGAACCGCTGGAGCGGATCAAGGAATTCGATTTCAAGCGCCTGTACTATACCGCCTTTTCCCGTGCAAAGAACCTGCTGGTTCTGAGCTGTCAGGAGGAGCTTACCCAGAAGGGCAAATTCAAAACGCCTTCGCGTCCTTTCCATGCGTTTTATACGGCGCTTCCTTCATGGAGAGAGGCTGATCTTTCGGCGCTGAAGGCGGACGCCGTCCGGCCCGCAGGCGTCAAGGGGCGCTACTCCTATACCTCGCATATCCTCATTTATGAGGGCTGTCCCCGGCAATACCAGTTTTTCAAATACTGGGAATTCAGCCCCGTGCGGGAAGGCCCCATGCTGTTTGGTCAGCTTGTGCACCAGACCATCGAGGACATCCACAAGGCCGTGCTGCGCGAGCAGCCGGAAACCGTGACGGAAGGCAACATCCGCCTCTGGTTCGACGTAAATTATGCCAACTTGAGCCACAAGGAGCGCGTCTACCTGGCCCCGCAAATCCGTGAGGTGGCCCTTGGGCATGTGCTGCGCTATGTTGCGCGCAAGCAGGGGCGCTGGGATGATATTCGCGGGACGGAAGTGGACGTGTCCCTGATCCGGGACGAATACATCCTGACAGGGAAAATCGACCTTATTCAGGGCAAGGGCGATACCGTGGAAATTGTGGATTTCAAGGCGACGCCCAAGCCCAACCAGTACGCGGAACGCCACCTGCTGGAACGCTACCGGCGGCAGCTGGAAATTTACGCCTATCTTGTGGAGCAGCGCCACGGGCTTGAGGTCAGCGCCATGAACCTCTACTATACGGGCGAGGAAGCCGGCGTGCCGACCTACCGCTTCCCGTATGACGGCACGTCCGTGGACAAGACCATTGCCGACGTGGACGCCGTGGTGGGCTGCATGGAGCGCAGGGAATTTGCCGTACAGGAGCGCCCCGCCAAACTGTGCAAGGAATGCGATTTGCGGGCGTTTTGCGACCGGTGCGAATGAAACAGGACTGCCTATGCGGGTAACAAGAATTCAGCTCAAGAATTGGAAGAATTTTCAGGACGTGGATGTAACGCTGCATTCCCGCATGTTTTTGGTGGGCGTCAATGCTGCCGGAAAATCCAATTTTCTTGATGCGTTTCGGTTTATACGAGACGTTGTGGAACATGGCGTGGGAAAGGCCGTACAGGGGCGGGGGGGCCTCACAAAGCTACGTTGCCTGTATGCCCGACAGGAACCTGATATCCGTCTTGTATTTACTCTTGATGACGTGTGGGAATATGAGCTTGAGCTGACAAGCGCCAAGTATTTTCCTGTGGTGATAAAAAGGGAATGCGTGCGGAAGGACGGCACAACGATTCTGGATCGACCTGATGCGCTGGACGAAAAGGACATACAGCGCAGGACGCAGACGGCTCTGGAGCAGGTAAGCGCCAATCAGGCTTTCCGGGACATTGCGAATTTTTTCAGGAGTATTGAATATCGCCACATTTTACCGCAGGCGGTACGAGACCCGCAGGGCTTTTCCGCTGTGCCGGTCATGAATGATCCGTATGGGCGCGACATCGTGCGCCAGATATGGGCGACGCCGACCAAAACACGCGAAGCCAGACTGCGGCGCATTGATAAGGCCCTGCAAATCGCTGTGCCCACGCTGACGGAATTGAAAGTGGAGATGGACGAAAACTTGGGCCAGCCGCATTTGCGGGCAAAATTCCAGCACTGGAGGCCCAACGGGGCCATTCAGGATGAAAGCAGTTTTTCTGACGGAACCCTGCGCCTGATCGCCCTGTTCTGGATGCTACTGGAAAAGGGCGGGCCTCTCCTTCTGGAAGAGCCGGAACTTTCCCTCAATGAAGAAATTGTCCGTCAGCTGCCGACCCTGTTTGCCCGACTTATTCGCGGGAAACAGGGGCGGCAGGTGCTGATTTCAACGCACTCCTATGCGCTCCTTGACGATCCGGGGATACAGTCTGAAGAGGTGCTGAAGCTGGAGCCCGGAAAAGGCGGAACAGTCCTGCGCCCCCTGTCGGATGACGCCACAAAGCTGATGGAAAAAGGACTAAGTGCCGCCGCGGCCGTGTTGCCGGAAATCAGGCAGGACAGAATGGAACAACTGTCGCTCTTGTCGCTATGAAGATACATGTTGTTACCGAGGGCAAACTGGAAGTGCCCGTTGCAAAACGACTGATCGCCTTTTGCGGGCATAGTCGGGGAACGGTTTATCCTGTAAGGGGGTACGGCAACATCGGGAAGGCGGCCGGAACCTATGCCTGCCTTGCGGATGACGAAACAGCCGTGCTTGTCCTGACGGATTTCATGGACAGCAAAAGCTCTTGTCCGGTTGCCGCAAAAAAGCACTACCTTGGGAAACGCGCTGCCTCTGTTCATCAGAATTTTCTTTTGCGTTTCGCCGTCAACGAGCTGGAAAGCTGGCTGCTGGCAGATCACAATAACTTTGCCAGACTGCTTGGAGTGCGGGCGGACAAAATTGCATCCCAACCGGATATGCTGCCTGACCCCAAAAGGCATATTGCGGAATTGGCGCGCCTTTCTCCGCAAAAGGCCATCAAGGCGGATCTAATTTCCACAACCGGCAGGCAAGGCAGGCTCTACCTGCCCAAAATGGAAAAATTTATCAATGAAATCTGGGATATTGAAGCCGCCATGCGGCGTTCTCCCAGCCTGAATCGTTGTGTTGCGCGCCTTCGCAGTCTGAATACCGCCCAGTGATGCAGAAAGTTTGCTACAGGAACGCCCCGCAAAACTGTGCAAGGAATGCGATTTGCGGGCATTTTGCGACAGGAATCTCTCATAATTCAGGGAATATAAAGAAAATGGATATAGATACTATCATAATTTCATGCGCCACAGCACTTATCGGCGGGATTGTAGGGACATACGGCAGTTCATATTTTATTACCAGAAAACAAGAGGAACGTCAGGAAAATATAAGAAAAATAGCTCTTCGGGCCCTGGATATATTCAAAAACTATGACGGAAAAACATATCACGATGCAGAAAGTGAATTTAACACAAAACTCAGCATTACAGAAAAACGCATTATTCTTGTTGCATTATATAAAATTGGCATTCCAATTTTTGCAGAAAATATAGGTAAATTTAGCCTTGAAAATGTAAGTTTTATGTCAAAAGAGGTAACAGAGAAAGAAATTATAAATATGAAGGCTCAAATCGACAGTGGAAATTGCGACAATCTATTTTTTGAAGACCCGGAAGATTATTTTAACAAAAATATTTTAGACAAATACAAAAGAAATATTGCGATAAAATTTATTAGAAATGTATTGATGCCTTCTCATATTAGTAATGACGAGCAATGTATTGTTTATCCTGAAAATTGGTGGGACGGTTTTTCTATAGGAGAAATAAATATTGCTCTTGTCTTTAAAACAAAATTAGCAGATCCAATTTTATATGATAAAAATACGAGGCAGATTAAACAAGAAAAAATAGAAGAAATAATAAATGAAGTAAATATAGGTCTTTGGGATACATATCTTTATTGGGCCTATGAAGCTTTCTCAAATGTTCAAACACAAAAGAGTGCTGCGGATAAAGTATTAGATATAATAACAAATCAGCAGTACCAGCAACCTGCAATACAACCCCAGCAAGAGACGAATAATGACGCAGCAAAATAATCTCCCCGGCACTTCCCCCAGGAAGGAAGAGAAAGTAGAGGATATGACCTTTTCCCTCCCGCAGCCGGAGCCTATCAAGGGCTTTCCCGAACTGCGCTGGACGGGCAAGCGTCCGTTCACGTCCACGCACTACTACCCGGCCCAGCTCAAGGAGCGCTACGGCGACCCCGTGGACGGCTGGATAAACCGCATCTACTGGGGCGACAACTTGCAGGTCATGAGTCATCTGCTCAAGGAGTTCCGGGGAAAGGTTGATCTGGTCTATATTGATCCGCCTTTTGATTCCAAGGCGGATTATAAAAAGACGATTACGCTGCACGGTAAAACGGCAAATTCTGACGGCACAAGTTTTGAGGAAAAGCAGTATACGGACATATGGTCGAATGATGAATATCTGCAGTTTATCTATGAGCGAGTCATTATTGTTAAAGAGCTTTTATCTAGTCATGGTTCATTCTATTTGCACTGTGATCAGGAAAGGGTTCATTTATTAAGATGTATTATAGATGAAATCTTTGGCAAAAATAGTTTTTTGAATGAAATTATTTGGTGCTACTCGGAGCGTGGTATATCTAAAACTTATTGGAATAAAAAACACGATAATATTTTAGTATACTGCAAAGATAAAGGGAATCATATATTTAATTATAATTTGGTGCGCGATAAATATACAGATGATTATCTATTAAAATTTAAGTATGAAGATGAAAATGGAAAGTATCAAATTCGGGGAAAAAATATTTCAGGAAGCCCTGTTCAACGAGCAGACGGACTAACACCGGAAGCGGAAAAAAAATATCCTGGGCTTACGTACAGACAATATTTGACCACAGGAATGTTGCCAAAAGACTGGTGGGAAATTCCTCTCCTGAATAAGGCTGCCCATGAAAGAAGCGGCTACCCCACCCAAAAGCCAGAAGCACTCCTTGAGCGCATTATAAAAGCCTCTTCCAACCCCGGCTCCATCGTCTTCGACTGCTTCATGGGTTCTGGTACCACGCAGGCCGTGGCCATGAAGCTGGGACGGCGCTTCATTGGGGCGGACATTAATCTGGGGGCCATTCAGACGACCACAAAACGCCTGAACGGCATCATTGCCGAGAAAAAGCAGGCCCAGCATTCCCTGCTGGACGACGGCAGAAAGCCGTATCTGAATTTTGAGGTCTATAACGTCAACAACTACGACGTGTTCCGCAATCCGGTACAGGCGCGAGAGCTGCTGATTCAGGCGCTGGAAATCGATCCGCTGGAATCCACCGACGTATTTGACGGCATGAAGGACGGCTACAAGGTCAAAATCATGCCGGTCAACCGCATTGCCACCCGCGCCGACATCAATCCTCTGCTCAACGGTATCAATTATCAGGAGCTGGATCGGCAGATGCAGGCCTCGCCGGGCAGCCCGGCGGAGCGCATCATGCTGGTGTGCATGGGGCATGAGCCTGATCTGGCCGCCAGCCTCACGATGGATATCGGCAGCCAGTACCGGGTGGATGTCAAGGTGGTGGACATCCTGCGCGACCGCAAGGATTTGACGTTCAAATACGATTCCGAAGCGGACATTGTCGTGGAAAACGGTGAGCTGGTCATCCGCCGGTTCTACCCCCGCAATCTTCTGCAAAAGCTCTCCATTCTTGACGAAAATGTGGATGACTGGCGGCAGCTCGTGGAAACCGTCGCCATTGACTGGAATTACAACGGCGACGTGCTGCAACCTGCCGTTTACGACAATCCCGGCAAGAATGGGCTGGTTCAGGGCCATTACCCCGTGCCGCAGGATTACGGGATCATCCGGGTCAAGATTACCGACCTGCTGTCGGAAAGTCTGGAGATGACGCTGGAGGTGGAATAATGACCGGAAGCAGGAAGAAAAAGGCGCAGTCCCTTGTCGGCCTTGATACGACCTTTTACCGTGAACTGTTTCGCTTTTATCGTGAGAACAGGGGCAGCATCCGTTCACATTATCATCTGCTGACCCGTACCCTGCTAGACTATAACGATCCGGACAAATTCCGCACGGGGCAATTTCTGCGCCGTCCGCAGTTCGAGGCGCTGGAAATCTATATTTTCCTCAAGGAATTTCTCAAGCTGCGGCCGGTGCATGACATCTTTGCCGACTGGTATCACCGGCGCAACGGCTTTGAAAAACGCGGGGACGTGCTGGGCATGGGCGATCAGCTTGCCCTGCATGAATCCCTTGCGTTCAATGAAGAAGCCTATACCGCCGTCTTCAAGCGCATGAAGGCCGCCCGTCAGGACTACCCCAACTACATCTTTGCCCTGACAATGGGCGTGGGCAAGACGCTGCTCATGGCCACCTGCATTTTCTATGATTTTGTTCTTGCCCGAAAGTTCCCCAACGATCCGCTCTACTGCCACAATGCCCTGATTTTTGCCCCGGACAAGACCGTCCTCCAGTCCCTGCGGGAGATCGAGGGCTTCGATTTTTCCAAAGTTCTCCCCCAGGAACATGCCAACTGGCTCCAGTCAAATCTCAAGCTGCAATACCTGGACGAGGCCGGAGCCACGCTCAATATCGTCAATAATTCCGACTACAACCTGATCATCTCCAATACGCAAAAAATTCTGCTCAAGCGTAAAAACAAGGCCCCCAGCAGCGCCGAACAGCTTTTCCTGACGACCGGCGAGACCCGGAGCGCCGACGCCAAGTCCGTCTATGACGATATTGCCGATCTCTACGGCTTTGACTCCCCGAAAGATGAATTAGATTTGACCATCACTCAGCGCTTCCTCAAGCTGCGCAATCTCCCGCAGCTGGGCATTTTTGTGGACGAGGCCCATCATGCCTTTGGCGATACTCTGAAAAAGGACATGCTCGATCCCAAAAAGGAAACCTCTCTGCGCTTTACCATCAACGCTCTGGCCCAGGGCATCAAGCGGCTGGGCAGCTCTATGATCGCCTGCTGCAACTTCACCGGCACCCCCTATGTGAAAAATGAGGTGCTCCCCGAAGTCGTCTACTCCTATAGCCTCAAGGACGCCATTGATAACGGCTACCTGAAGACCCTGCTGCTGCACAAATTTGCCAATACCCGCGACAAGGAATTTGTGCGCGCCGTGGTGGATGACTTCCTCGGCAAATTCGACGGACGCAAGCTCGAAGGGATGCTCCCCAAACTGGTATTCTTTTCTCCCACCATCGAGGACGCTACAGGCAATCTGCGCCCCATTCTGGACGAAGAGCTGCTCCGGCGCGGCATTCCCGTATCGCAGGTTCTCGTCAATGTCGGCGATCCCAAAGTTACCAGCAATGACGACATACGTGCCTTTAACGAACTGGACAGCGCCGCCTCGGAAAAGCGCTTCCTCATTCTGGTAAACAAGGGCAAGGAAGGCTGGAACTGCCGTTCGCTGTGCGGCGTGGCCATGTTCCGCCAGCCGAAGTCCCGCGTCTTTGTCCTTCAGGCATCCATGCGCTGCCTGCGCGCCATCGGCGATCAGCAGGAAGAGGGGCAGGTTTATCTGACCAATGAGAACGCCGACATCCTCAACGAGGAATTGCAGCAGAACTTCCGCCTGACCACGGACGACCTGAAACGCCCCGAACGCGAAAGTCATACCTATGAAGTGCGCATCCTGAAGAAAAAAAGCATCTCCCTGACCCGCGTGCGCCACCTCTATGACTGCCGGGAAAAAACGCAGACAGCCCCCATCGACTTTGACATGGACAACTGGGACGTGGAGCGCTACCGCATCCTCCATACCGAGGAAAAAATAGTTCTCCAGCCGGGCAGACGGAGAACGACACAGACCCCGACGGACATCAGCTACATCAAGGAGCAGCGCACCTGGAGCGCCTACACGCTCGTTGCCGAAATAGCTCGCTATCTTTGCACCTCTCCGCTGAAAATCGAGAAGCTGCTTCGGGAGAGCCGCGAAGGGCTGGACGCCCTTGTCGCCAGGGTAAATCAGTTCAACGAACTACTCTACGACAAGGTCATCCCCATGCTGTTTGACGCTTTGTACGAGGTAACGAACTACGATAAGCATGAACAGATAGAGGTCGATCTCGTCAACGAGCCGGTAAAAGGCTTTTTCAAGATTCACGGCGACCCGGAGAAGACGCAACTCTTTAACGAATGGCACGCCGACAGCGCGCGCACCGCCTTGGCCGACAAGAGCTTTCACCTTGATACCTACTGCTTTGACTCCATGCCGGAGCAGGATTTCTTCCTGAACGTCATCCGGCAGGACGCCATCAAGGAGGTCTATTTTACGGGAATGCTGACCCACGGCCAGACGGATTTCCGCATCAATTACATTGACCCGGATACGCATGGCGTGCGGAGCTACTACCCGGACTTCCTTATTTTGACAAAGAACGGCGACTGGCTGGTCGTGGAAGTCAAAGCCAGAAACATGATGGACGACCGGGACGTGCTGGCCAAACAGACCTTTGCGGAAACCATGCTCAAGGCCAGCAAGATTTCATACCACATGATCGCCCACACGGACGTGTGCGGGTGGAGAGGGCTGGCTGGCAAAAATTATAACGACTAAGGGCTTTTTCTTGTAAATTGAATAAGGAGAATAAAAATGTTACAACAGAGTAATTTTACTTCGCAAAGCGCTACATATAGAAACAATTATTTCCCCGATAAACCAAATGAAGATATTATTATTGCAGATGACAAAAAAGGTATCTATATGCTGTTAGATGGAGTATCTGTCGATAGAGAAAACGGCATATATCCAAATCCCAGCCCAGCTTTAATGGCATCAGAAATTTTTTCTCAAAGTGTATATAAAACTCTAGCAAATTATGATTATAAAGATATTAATTTAACTTCAATAATAAAGACATCTATAAAAAATGCAAATAAAGAACTAAATATATTTAATCAAAAAAACAAATTCCCATTTAAAGCTGGAACTGTTGGTATTATTGCCATGACATATAATAATACGTTCTATTATTCTTATATCGGAGATTGTTTTGGAAGAATTATTTCTAAAAATAATGTACAAATTTTTACAGAAGAACAAACCTATCTTGTTCGGATTCATAAAAAAGAATTAACAACTAAGGATATTCGCTTTTCAATATGCAACAACATAAAACATCCGTATGGCTATGGAGTCTTTGATGGTTCTCTAGGGGCTCTTGATTTTATCCGAAGTGGAAACATACCTATTTTACACGATGAAATTATAATTTTATCATCAGATGGTTATGAACCCTATCTCAAGGATATTCAATATCCCATTCCTATGAATATTTTAACTTGTGCAAAAAATATTTTAAATAAAAATGATAAAGTTGACGATCGTTCTATTATCATCATAAAAAACAAACATTAAATATTTATAGTACGTTGTACTGTATGGCAATGAGGATGATATATGATAGTTATTAAAGTCCTAAAATATTCGATTTTCATTTTTGCAATAACACTAATTTTTGGGTTAATTTATTTTTGTAAAAAAATTGGCACTATTACTTTTTTTGAAAGCATAGTTACATTTAATTTTTTTGATGATATGATTATACATAGTTTTTCTGATAGTGTGATGACAGCATTATATGTGTTATTTAACATGACTGTAGATAACGATTTAATGAAAGGTATAAAAAATTTAGTCATTATACAGAAGTTTATTAATAATATAGTATTGGCAATATGCGCAGCTTTTATTTTTCAGGATATGGTTACTCAAAAACCTTCACTCATTTTCCCCCCAAAACTTTTCTTGCGCAGGCGAACAAGTCACAATTGTGAAGAAAAACTAGCCTTAGTATTTATTCTTGGCAATGCATATGGATACAAATACAAACTATATAATGTAACTGCAGAGTTGACGTATATATATAAAAAGAAAAAAGATCTTAACGTCAACACTCAACTCAAATATTCAGTTCAGACACTTGTAAATTACAATAGCTTTTATTTTTATGCAAAAAACTTTCCTCCAGACTTTGTAGACTGTATTTTATCTCAAAACGAACATGAACCAGGCCAAATGAATATTGTAGTTCACGGAACATTTGGCCCCTATCTACATAGTTTTGTCAAAGAAGTAACATATTATACTTCTGATATTCTGATCGTAAAGACAATAAAACCAAAAATAGATAATGAGAGCATTAGAATAAGATTCATAAAAAAAATGATGTTTTTAAAAAAATATATTCAATTGCACTTTCAAGATATTGCCCCATTTAGAACTAAGTATGTCGATCTTTCAGCATATGAAACTTGTTCAAACGAAGAACGGCAAAGTATTATTGATGAACTAAAAGTCAATAAAAATTCTATAACAAAAAATAACAGCTTTAAGAGCAGTTTTCGTTTAAAACGCAAAGCATTTCAAAATATACGACCTGCTGTTTCGCGAAAAAAAACGCGGTTCTCCGCGAAACGCTAGGTCGGAGGGAAAACTGTGCCGCAGCCTTACGTTTTGCCTTTTTCAAAGACAAAACGCTCTAAAATTGAAAATAATTGAACACAAGATGAAGTGATAAGGAGATATAGAAAATGGGTAGAAAAGAAAACGATTATATTGAAGAAATTCAGTCTGAAATCGACGATGATTACTCCGATGATTCGCTTTTTAATATCTCCTCATGGGGAGCCGACTTATCTTTTAGAGAGTTGATTAACATGTATGAAGAAGACGAATTGGTTAAGCCTGAACTACAGCGAAAATATGTATGGGATAAAGTTGCAGCAAGCAGGTTTATTGAATCTATTTTATTAGGCTTACCCGTGCCGAGTATTTTTCTTGCGCAGTCTGGAAGTCAGAAGTTAATTGTAGATGGATACCAAAGAATTATGACTGTCCATGATTATATACGAGGAATTTTTTCCACAGATAGAAAGCTATTTAGACTATCTAATTCTGAAAAAATTAATGCGAGATGGAGAAACAAAGCATTTTCAGAGCTATCTTCTGATGATCAGCGGAAAATCAAGAGCACAACAATCCATGCCATAATTTTCGAACAGAAGAAACCCGAAAATGACGGGACAAGTCTATATCAAATATTTGAACGTATTAATACCAGTGGACGTCCCCTTACTCCACAGGAAATTCGAAATTGTGTATACCAAGGGTCATTCAATACTATGCTTTTTGAGCTTAATGAGAATAAAAACTGGCGAGAATTGTTTGGAACAAAAGAACCAGACAGCCGAATGCGTGATTTAGAGTATATTCTTCGCTTTTTTACTATGAAGAAAGACTACTTAAATGTAGAAAATAAGCAAATTTCTTTAAAGAAAACCCTGAATGACTTTATGAAGGAACATAAAGACGATAATTCTGAAAACATTCATCAATTTAAAAATGAATTTGAAAAAACAGTGCAGCTTGTCTACAAGTATATTGGGAAAGATGCATTTAGAAATTATACTCGCAATAAATTCTCTAAGAAATTTCATCCGGCTATTTGTGATGCAATCATGGTTGCAGTATTCCTAATTGCTCAAAAAGGTATTCAACTTACTGATGCTTCTGGCGAAAAACATATTGCTCTTCTTGAAAATCCTGAATTTAAAAATGTAACTAGCAAACGTACTACTGATGTTGTAAATATCCAAAAGCGTATTTCTCTTGCTGGAAAAATGCTGTTTGGAGTTGAAATTTAAATGAAAAGAGAATTACAAGATATGCTGGATGAGTGTGCAGCCGAATTAGATGATATTGAAGTTCGTATTGATTCTTTACCATCTTTAGATAAAGGAATACGGTATTTTACTAATTATGCACTTATAAAAGCCTGTGGTACAGTTGAATTTGTATATCGTTCTATTGTGGCAGATCACTTTTCAAATCTGGAAAACAGTAGAATTGATACATATCTTGATACAACAATTAGAAAAGGCTCTATGAGTGCAAAATATGACATGATGAGAAATTTACTCGGAAAATTTGATGAGCAATGGAAAAAAGATTTTCAGGAGGCTGTAAATGCAAGATCGGATAAGAATAAATTGATTGCTGCATCAGATTCGTTAGTGACCAATAGGCATGCTTTTGCACATGGGAAATCTCCAACAGCCACCTTTTTAGATATTAAACAATATTACATAGATGTTGTTGAACTTATCCGCATTTTAGATTCAACAGTTCGTTAATTCTATATTAATTATTACAGAAAAAATTATAATAAAAACAGAAGAGAAATAAAGCCTGAAACACCTCTTTGCGAGATAGTTTCTTCAACAGTAATCTTCGCAGCCTCGCTTTTTTCTTCCCCCAGGAGCATCTTTGGCGTCCACTGTGAGACGTAGTCGGCGTCGTCCTGCATCCGCTGCAATTCGCGGATGACGGCGCTGTTATTCTCGCGTGCCAGCGCCAGTTCCGCCTTCTGGGGGAATTCCTTGCCCAGGGCCTCCTGCACTGTTGCCAGTTCAGCCTTCTCCTGCCGGCATTTCTCCCTGAATTTTTCCATGCTTTCGTCCAGTCCCTTGCCCAGAAAGTTGTCCATGCGCAGAAACAGGCCGGACAGGCTGAGTTTGTCATCAAACGTATAGATCAAGTTGTCGGGCCTGAACTCCTGCTCTCCGGGGCCGCTGACGACAATACGGAACCCGTCCTTGCCGCCAAAGGGTTGTGTATAGCGCACAATGTGCATGGCAAAGCCCCGGTAGGAGCCGAACTGAGCCTTTGCGCCGACATTGCGCGTAACCTCCTTGACGCAGCCCAGCAGCAGGTCTTTCATCTTGTCGCCGTCCTTGTCGGTCAGCAGCCCTTCATCCGTGCGCAGCTCGATCTGGATTTTCTCTTTGCCTTTTTCCCGGACAATATGCGTATTGGCGTCGCGGCAATGCAGATTTGCGGCATGGTCGGCTTCTGCTGCGGCAAGACGCGCATCCGTGCCTTCGAGCCATTTCAGGCGGTCACGCAGGCGATGCTGGCCACGCTGATGCTGGGAATACAGCGCTTCCAGCTTGCGCAGATCGGCGGCAAGCTGCACCTGCATGAGTATGAGCGGATTGCCGGATGCGGCAGCCTTCATTTCCGCCGCGTTGGCGGCCTCGCTCTGGACATCGTCAATCACGCGCTGCAACAAGTCCCCCTTGCGGAACTGCTCAATGGCAGCCGCCTTGTACTCGATGGTCTGCCACATCCGGGCGTCATAGGTCTGCTTTGTGGCATAGTTATAAATGCCCACCGAGAAACTGTCGGGATCGCGCTCATAGAACAGATTTCCCTGCCGGATGATGCGCCCGTTCCTTTGCTCCAGGTCGGAAGGACGCCACGGCGCATCCAGATGATGCGCGGCCACCAGCCGTTTCTGGACGTTCATGCCCGCCCCCATTTTGCTGGTGGAACCAAGCAGAATGCGGACGTGCCCGGCGTTCATGTCGGAAAAGAGTTTTGCCTTGCGGACATCGGTATTGGCCTCATGGATGAAGGCAATTTCTTCTGCCGGAATCCCCCGCGCAACAAGCTTGTTCCGTATATCGTCATACACGGAAAAGCGGGATGACAGCGCAATGACGGCATCCATATCAGAAGCAACGCTCGCGTCTTCGCCGTTCTCGTCTCCCTCTTCAAGGCTGTCCGTGCCGCGTGCTGCCAGTTCCTGCCGTTCCGGGATCAGCGTCCCGTCCACGTCCAGCAGCGTTTCAAATTCCGTATCCGGCTGAGGGCTGACATCGGCAGAGAGCGCCTTGCCACCCTTGGGGGTGGACAGATCGCAGAAAACAAGCTGCGTTCCTCTGTCGGCTGCCGTGTCCTGCCAGATGCTATGAATGCGCTCGACAGCAGTATTGATCTTGGAGCCTGCAAAATCCTCGGCTTCCGGGAGAATCAGGCGAAAATCCAGACCTGCCTTGCGGGCGTCATTGGTAATCTTGAGCGGATTGTCCTGACGCGGGTCTGGCGGCAGATTCTCCATGCGGTGAATGATGCTGTTCATGTATTCGGCCTGATTTGGAGAGCGCTCAGCCACGTCATTATACGGCTTGCCGCCGGTAACAGGGGGCGTCAGAGGACACAGCCCGGCCTGCTTTGCCTGTTCGTCAAGATCGTTCTTGGTGACAACATCGGCAAATGTCCGGTACATGGAGAGCAATTCCGGGATATTCTGGAACTTTGCGAACCGGCTTTTCAGCTTGTAATTTACCCCGGTAGCATCAAGTTCCCAGCCGTTGGTAATCTGGCCGAACGTGGATGCCCAGGCATCAAAATGCTCGATGCCCTTGGCCTGCAATTCCTCATACTGCATGTAGCGCTGGAGCGTGTAGACTTCGGCTATCGTGTTCGATATTGGCGTACCGGTCAGGAAATAGACGCCGCGCCCTTCATTCTTGCGTTGTAGATAGCGGCACTTGATGAACAGATCGAGGGCCTTGGCAGAACCGGTGATATTACCCAGACCGGAAACATTCATGGTCGTCTGATAGGCAAGATTCTTGAATTCGTGACTTTCATCCACAAAGAGCGCGTCAACGCCCAGATCGGCAAAATCAACGGACGTATCTTTCCTGCCCGTCCCGGCCAGAAGAAGCTTATAGCGAGCCTCCATCTTTTCCCGCTGTTTCTCAAGCTGCTTGATCGTCGCCCGTCCACCTTCGGCTTCTTTGACGGCCCCGATGGCGTCCACGACAGCGTCAATCTGCTCCTTCAGAATTGCCTGCTGAATGTCACGGGGCATGTCAATCTTGCGGAAGGAACTGTGCGCGACCACAACGGCATCCCAGCCTCCCGTTGCAATACGGGAAAACAGGCGCTCCCGGTTCTGTTTGGTGAAGTCCGTCTTGTCTGCCACAAGGATATGCGCATCGGGATAGAGCTTGTAGAACTCATCCCGCCACTGATGCAGCAGATGGTTGGGGACGACGACCATCGGCTTGGAGACAAAGCCCATGCGCTTGGATTCCATGATGGTGGCAATGCAGGCCATTGTCTTGCCCGCGCCGACAACATGATCATAAAGGGCGGTTCCTTCCTGAATGGCTCTCCAGACAACGTCTTTCTGATGCGGGCGGAGCTTCACTTCTGCGGAGGCTCCGACCAGCTCAAGGTGGGAGCCGTCATAGCGGGGCGGCACATGCGTATTGAAGCGGCCATTATACAATCTGGCCAGACGCACCCGCCGGTCGTCATCCGTCCATATCCAGTCCACAAAGGCCTGCCGGATTTCATCGGCCTTTTGCATGGCAGCCGCCGTCAGCTCCTGATCCAGCTCCATAATCGGCCTGCCCTGTTCATCCCTCTGGCCGGTATCCTTCTCCACCTTGATGGGCCTGTTCATGAGCAGGGCTTCGATAATCCTGCTTGCCGGATATTCGGGAATGCCCCAGACGCTGGTATTCAGGGCGCCGTCGGTAATGCCCACATGCGCATTCCACCTGCCGAGCGTCGGCAGATATTCCACGCGCTGAAAGCCGTGCCCGCCATGCAGATGTTCAATGAATGCGGATACCACGTCAGGCGGCAGCCAGGTTGAACCAAGTTTTACCCCTATATCCACGGCTTCGATGTCGGGGGGCTGCGCAGCTGTCAGGGCTTCCACATTGCTCAGAAAACGGCTGTCCGTTCTGGCGGCTTCCTGTGCCAGCCGCAACTTTTCCCGGACATTGCCGGTCAGATACTTGTCGCGTATCTCCCAGAGTTCCGTCCCCGGATTAAGAAAAATCAGCCCCTGCCCCTGCAACTCCTGCCGCACAGTGTCGGCAGGCTTCCCAAGGAGCTGCTCCATACGGGCAAAGTCCACCTTGCCGCTTTCCCTCAAGGCAATAAGCAGCGCATCCTTGGGACTGTCGGCAGTCTGCGCTGTTTCCGCCGGTTTAAGAACGCGCTGCCGGAAGATGGCCGCCTTTCGTGCGGAAGCCGGTCTGGCGGCCCTGCCGGTTTTGCGGGCCATATCCGGGGAAATGCCCTTGTCATACTCCATTTCCAGAGATTCCAGCAGGGCATGTTCCGGGTCTTCCCGCATAAGACTTCTGTTTGTCTGGGAATTGAGATGGCCGTATTTTCTGACAAAGGTGTCATACTGCGTATTGAGCCTCTGTCGCAGCGAGGCCATGCGCCCTTCATCGCCGCTCCCCTTTTCCTCATTGAGCAGCTCGCGCACGCTGTCCCTGATTTGAATCATGGAAATCAGACGTTGCCGGGCAGCCTCGCTCTTTGTGGAAACAGGTTCATAGCCGCCGTCGCCAAAGTTGCCGGAGGTCTTGAAAACGATTTTTCTGCTTCGGGGTTCGAGGCAGAATGCCCCCATTTTCAACGCCTGAAAGTAGGCGGAGTCAATAAACTCCTGGTTCAGCGTCTGTGAGGCGGGCGCTTTTTCCTGCTGTTGCTCTCGCGGCCTAAACTGTGCCGCAGGCAGGATCGCAAGGCGAGCCCCAATCTCCTGTCCCAAATCCGTAGCGGGACTGTCTTCGACGCAGTTCAGCGCATCGGCAAACATTCCCCCGGAGTAGACCATTCTCCCGATGATCTGCTCCGGGTGTGCGGCAAAGAAGCTGTTGATGACAGCAGGCCGCCTGATACCTTGCTTGAGGTCGTCAACCTCAATTCCTGACGTGGTAATCCAGTCCCGACTACGCTTGTTTTCGCCGTTGTGCTTCTGGAAAAAGACAATATCCGTCGTAACGTCCGTCAGGGCATTCTGACGGAATGCCGTCTCCGGCAGGCGCACAGCCCCCAGAAAATCAGCCTGATCGGCAATATACTCACGAGCGGAGGAGTCCGCCGTATCCATGAAATAGCGGCTGACGACAAATGCCGCTATGCCGCCCTCACGGAGCAGCCGCATGGATTTGGCAAGGAAGTAATTATGAATGGAAAACTTTTTCAGTTCCGGGAAGTCCGGATCATACAGGGACTGTTGACCAAAGGGCGGATTCCCTATGATGAGATCAAAGCCTGCGGCCCGTATGCTGGTATTCTGAAAGGCATTATTGAGATGGTGCGCTTGCGGGTACAAATATTTTGCGATAGCCGCCGTCGTGGGATCAAGCTCCACGGCCAGAAAACGCGCATTGAACTCTTCCGGGCAAAGGCCGATAAAATTACCGATACCCGCCGACGGCTCAAGGACATTCAGCTTTTTCCCGGAACCGACGCCCAGCCGGGAAAGTCCCTGATACATGGCCCGGATGACGGCTTCCGAAGTGTAATGCGCATCCTGGGTGGAACGGCGGGCGGCAGCATAATCACCCGGAGAAAGAATCCCTTGCAGTTCCCGATATTCTGCCGCCCACTGCTCATTCTTCGCATCAAAGACCTGCGGCAGGCCACCCCAGCCGACAAAGCGCACCAGCGTCTTCTTCTCTTCCGGTGTGGCCAGTTTTACGCCGCCAGCCTGTAGCTGTTGCAACAGGCGAATGGCGGCCACATTGTCCGCGTATTTGCTTTTTGCGCCGCCAACGCCAAGCCGGTCTTCCGGCGTTATGCGGTAGTTGACAGGTTCAGTTCCACCTCGCAACTCTCCAGAATTTCCCAATCTGACATCCCCCGCAGACTCGCCTGCCGGGCTGTCTCGCTGCACAGCACTCTGTGCTCCCTGTTCCTCTGCTGATCCAGACGCACTATCAAAGCCAGCTCTCCTTTCGCTTCCAGCTCCTTCAGCTCGTCCGGGCAGTTCAGCGCCCAGCGATCCAGAATCAAATAGGCTGAATTGGTGAATCCCCACATCTTGATTTCGCTGATTGTTTCCGGCTTGAGTACGGTTCTTGCGATGTCCAGCGGGTTTGTCGGCTTGTCCAGCATGTTGTCGCTCCAAAGAAGGGGAATGTTGTTGTCTGAAGGCTGCAATTTCCTGAATCGTCAGGAAGTTGTGGTTATTTTGCAGGAACAGTTCTTCCGGGGTGCTGCCGTCTCCGTCAACGGTCTGCATGAATTCGGGATTACGGCTGTACATCCGTACCCCGTTTTCCATTTCATATACCGTCTCTCCGCGTCCGTTGAGGCCAAGCGGTCTCATCGTTTTCGGAGAATCGCCGAGCAGCTCGAACCAGCCTCTGGAAGGCCTTGTCTGCCTGTCTTCCTGAATGTTCTGTTGGTCTGATGCGGGAATAACGCTTGCAGGCCGCTGTTCATCCCTTGGAGAAGACGCCGGCTGCGCCTCTTCCCGCATGTCATCCTGAATATTTTCTTTTCGTATCTGCTCAATATGATGCACCATCGCGTCGAACAGAGACATCTGGCGGGGATCATGGGGCTGCTTGCGTCGTCTGGCCATCGCTTTCGTCCCTCAAGGCGCAGGAAGCGAAAGCGCGTGGCGCGGCCTGTCGATTCCTATTCGCCGGAATTCTGTCTGGGCGCGACTGTCAGCTTTGCGGCATTTTCCACAACAATGCGCCCGTTTTCTTCATAAAAAACGACTTTATCCCCTTCCTGCACCTCAAGTTTTTTCCTGATGGCCAGGGGCAGGGTTATCTGTCCGCGAGACGTTACCTTGGCAATTTCCATGACCTTTTCTCCCTGAATCTTACTTAAAAGATTTTCATTGAAAGTAAGATTTACAGGGAGAAAAGGCAGGTGTCAACGGGAAGGGTCACATCAGGGCTTCATGCAGCAGACCATGCGTAATCATCTCAACGATACGCTCCCCGGCTTCCGCATCCCCGGAACGCGCTCTGTCGGCAAGCTCCAGAGCATGGCGAAGCTGCGCAGCCGTAAAATCGCAGGCAGGGAAACGGATTCCCTGCAGCACATAGGTAGGCGTCGAAGTGATGCGGGAACGCGCGGCAAACATATCCGCGCTTACCAGCGTGGACGCCTTGCGCAGGGCGTCTCCAAAGGCTTCTGGCGCAATGGCCGCTTCCTGCAGCGCCGCTTGAAGGATGCCTTCATAGGGGGCGGGAATCCCCAGTTCCGTTCTGGGAACAACAGCATCCCAGAACCGATGCGCGGCATTGGCTGAAAAGCTGTGCAAGGCCTCATAGCAGAGCGCCTTTTTCAGGGATTCTCCATAGGCCTCTGCGGGCGCATGGCGCACCACAATGCACAGATTGATATCTTCGCGCTGTGCCCTGATGACTTCCTGAATGCCGCAGTAGGAGGTAGAGTAGGGGCGCGTTATCCGGTCTGGATGCACTACCCCTCTCTCCGAACCGTGCTTGCACCTTTCGATGCACACGGCTCTCACGGATGCCTCCTTGCTTTGGCTCGCCAATAGGGAAGGTCACGGCGGTGAAGCTCATTGTGGCAATCAACACAGAGAACCATGGTCTTTCGACGCATGGCGCACATCATTTGTTGCCACAGTTGCTTCTTTCCCTGTACATCCTTCAGAGCTTTAATGTGATGAACCTCCATATATCCCCCTGTTTTCCCACAATATTCGCAGGTGTTTGCATTTAATCGCTGCACCAATTCTGAACGAGTCATTGTGAATCGTGTAGTATCCCAAGGAGTATCCACATTAGAATTATGGATTTTTGGAGGTTCATGGTCTTTCAACCTGAAAAGCCTGTAGGATTTTGGAATTCCGTTGATATTTACCTTCAGTTCATATCCAGATTGAGCAGATAGTTTCATTTTACGAGCTACTTTTCCTATGGAACTCTTGTGCTTATGAGAGAGTGTTGCAAAGAAACTCCATTGGGCTAGACCAATAACTCTTTGCAGAGCTGTTTTGTAGCCTTGAGCAAGGGAATAATAATTTGCTAATCCTCTCATTTCCGCATTATATGTCATCAATATTTCCACATCGCTACGCCGTAACAATGCAGGACGACTTTTTGGGCGGAATATTGCCATATCTCCATAGCCATTTTTACTCGCGTATTGGAACATCTTTTCAGATGGAATGTGGAGCTGCATTTTTTCTGAAATTGTCCTTCGATTACAAGTTCCCTTTCCCCATGCAATTTTTGTCGTCTTTGTGCTTGTGTATGTCTTTATATCATACCCAAGAAATCTAACTCCATCATTTGCATCTGCGATACAAGTTTTCTCTTCAGACACTTCAAGCAGAAGAACATTATTTATATATTCCTTCACTTGTAGCATTACTGATTCAGCTTCTTTGCGTGTACCAATGACTCCAATGATGAAATCATCAGCATACCTAACGTAACGAAGCCTCCTATATTCAGAGTCAACGTGTAATCTGGAATTGATAACTCGCATTTTTTTCTGTATCTCTCGGCGTTCGCGTAGTATCTCCTTGCGGGCATCATTCAAAGGTTTGCCTTCTTTGAATTTCTGCCTAAGCTCTCTAAGCTCACGATTGATTATAATCATCTGCCTACACAGCTTTTTGTAATCGGGATTATCCTTTCGTCTTTCACCTTTGTTGAATTGGCAAATCATATCTTCCATAAACGTATCAAGTTCATGAAGGTATATGTTAGCTAATATTGGTGAAATGACGCCACCTTGTGGTGTCCCACTCCATGTAGCATTGTATTTCCAATCTTGAGCGTATCCAGCTTTGAGCATTTGACGAATAATATGAATTATGCGCTTGTCATCAATCTTCTTCTCCAGAAATTCAATCATCTTATTATGATTGATATTGTCAAAGAATCCTTTGATATCAAACTCAATAATCCACTTCGTTCCGTTCCAGACGTTTTTTACCTGTCGCAAAGCAGAATGACAGGATTTTCCCGGTCTGAATCCATGAGAATTTTCAGAGAAAATAGGCTCATAGATTTGCTCAAGAAGGATTCTGACCACTTCTTGCACCAGTTTGTCGTCTCCGGTTGGAATACCGAGAGGACGCAACTTTCCATTCTTTTTGGGAATGTATGTGCGCCGTACAGGTTTCGGACAATATTCACGCCTTGCCAACAGCCCAATCAAATGGTTCACCCTTTCTTCGGAGAACCCATCAAGCGTATTTCTATCTACGCCCTTTGTTATGGCTCCCTTGTTAGAGTATATGTTGGCATAGGCTTGCTTCCACAGAACTTCAGGGTTGGTCGCCAGCCTGAACAGGCCATTGACCCTTCTTCCACTCATGGAAACCTTTGCAATGGAATTCATAGCCTTTATCGTAGTTTCTGTTCGCATTAGCGCAACCTACTTATGACTTGTAATTCCGACATCCATAGCTCCCTTCCCCCACATATTTCCGGCTTTCGTCGCATTCCTGCTTTACTTATACCGTAATTGCGGACCGATTGGATACGTTCTGCCATTGTCATTACAACATGACTTTGGGTACTACGGAGCCTCCGTTGCCATACAGGTTGTCTTTTATAACAAACCAGCTTAGGCAATCCTGTGTTTATCTGTAAGTAAAGATACGTCATGGTTAGGTGCCCTTTTCGTCTTTTCATCCCTATTGGGAAGTGCCATGAGGCAGCAAATTATGACAGATAGAATGCCAGTCCATCATATACCTCATTACAACGTCTCAATCACCTTTTCTTCGTTGTTATAGAAACCAAATATTGCTCAGACTAGGGTTCAGGCAATTCAGCTTTCACCATACATGACTTGCACTTGCATAAGACTATGACCGGTGATTGTCATTCTTTGTGCCTTTTCCAGAGATGCTATGTTCACGTTCCGCTTTCGCAGTTTCAGCTTTTACAAGCACCGCTAACTCTGGCGTGCATGGAATCTATTTGCAATTCCAGGGTATTCAACCCACTTCCCTTACAAACTTACACAGCGCACCATTCAAGATTTGCCCAGTATTCGACGACTTGCCCCTGAACGCCGTCCACGGGCCTGCCGTCAAGACAGCGTCTGCCGGAAAGATCGGACAAGGCCGGAGGCGGCAGGGCCAGATCCTTTGCAAGCTCCGTTCGTACTCCGGCCTCCACGGCAACACGATCCGACATCGGCGTTCCGGCCCGAAGCGACGACACAGGCAACACGAAAGAACAGGCAATCGCCAGTATGAACAACACATTACAGAGCGGATGCATGACTGGCCTCCTGAGATATTTGAAGAAGCTGGGGGATTCGCAGCTGCGCATTTTTCAGGGGAGGATTGGCAAAGAACATATCCCCGCGAACAATCTGTCCGTTGAAGATGAAATGTGCCTCGCCTTCGATCTGCTCCTGCAAATCCCGCAGGACGACGCGGTCTTCCATCTCCACTGTTGTGGCGTTGGCATCCCGGTATTCAGGACTGATTTTTTCATCAATACTGTAGCCGGTGGTGCGGAGAACAGTGCTTTGTCCGGCTTGTCCGCGCAGTAATTCCCAAGTTTTCTCGGCATCCTGCATCTTCATGAAGATTTTGACGCAGGTATTGGCAACCATCTGCTGCGCCCCCTTCTGGTCAGCTTCAAGGATGCCCGCATAATCCTGACTGGCCACAATGGCGGCGATGCCCAGCCCGCGTCCCTGAGTGAGGACAACTTCAAATCCGGGAGTGACAATGGCTGCATACTCGTCCACGATGCAGAGGTAAGGCCCTATGCCTATGGTATCTGTGGGCAGAGACTCCAGCACATCGGCGGCATTACCTTCGATACGCGCCCCAAGACCCACAGAACAGGCATTGCGAATGGCGGAAAGACTGATTTTTCCGAGGCTCTCAAGTTCGGCGGGAGCCTTTTCCAGAGAAGGCAGGAGAACAACCAGAATCCGGCGCTGCATGATGGCATCAGCAAAGTCTACTTCTCCATCTTCCACGCCATAGATATGGGAATAGGTATCCGTCAGACTGGCCAGCGTCTTGCCGAAATATGACTGGGCATAGCCGAACTGCTCCGCAAAGGACGGCGGCTGATCCTTCAGCTCCCGTCCGGCAATCCAGCTGGTGCTTCCCAGAGCTGCCTGAATGGAGGCGCGGGATTCCTCGTCCAGCTCCGGGCGCATGGCCAGCTCTACGCACTTTTCCAGCGTCAGCGTCTCACGGAGGACTCTGGTGGAGAGCTTGATCAAGCCCTTGTCGCGCAAATCCACCAGCGCATACATGATGCCGGTGATCAGAGTCTGCGCCTTGTCGGCAAAGATGCTGTTTGCTCCATCCGAAACCGACATCAGGGAGACAAGAAGCTGGGTCAGGCCCTCGGCACTGCCGAATGTGAAGGGATTGTTCGTGTTTGACAGCCGTTCCGGCGTCTTGTCCCGTGTTTTGCCGCTGGTGCTGTAGTTGAGAACCCGGAAATCATCGTCACGTCCCAGAAAACGCGCCATCTGCCAGAGTTGCACAGGGAGTTTGGCGCTCGATTTGGGATCGATGTAAAAAAGGCCGCTTCCTGTGGCCAGCGCATTGTAGGAAAGCGAGACAAGCGTTTCCGTCTTGCCGGAACCGGTTGTGCCGAACAACAGGCAGTGCGTGAGAATATCCTTGGCTTTCAGCCAGAGTTCCTGCCCGTCCTGCGTGCGATTGCCCAGAAAGAAGATTCCTTCCGGCGCAGCGTATCCGCGCCGTCCGGGCAAGGGATCGCCCCAGTCCTTTCCCCTTTGTCCCAGCGGCATACGAAAGGGCAGATGCTCTCTGGGGATGGCACAGCACCGGGCGGCAAAGAAAGCCATGCCCACACAGAAGAGCGGGATGGCATAGCCGGGAAAGAGGACAAGACACAGCCCGGCCGCACAAATACCGCCGGTCTGAACCTGTCTCAGCTTGAGCGTATCGTTCAGACGCTGCAAGGGAGAACGCACATCCCGAAGGAGCTGTTTGCGCTCCTGGGTTTCATGATCTTCAAGACCGCGTATTTTTCTGGTCATAGACCACCTCAGTACTGTTCCTGCGCCAGAGTCTGATCTTCATTGGCGTCATATTCGGGATCGTCTTCAGCTTTGGAAAAAACGATTTCCGGCAAGGATGCGTCATGGGCGCCGGACATGGGAGGAATAAAAATCTCCGTCAGCCAGCCCTGGGCATTGAGCGCCGCCCTGAGACTGGGCACGACAGCGGCCACATGCGGCTCGGAAAGAGCCTGTCCGGCCTGTTCTTCCGCATGGTAATGCGCCCATGCGGCAGCCCCTTCCATCATGGCCGTGCGTCCCCCGCATTGGCAGAGCGCATACCAGAGGGGCCGATCCAGCGGACGCAGCCAGAGAAATTGCGAATTGGCCAGCACCCCCTTGCGCCGTGCGCGGTACAGCAGGGCCATGAACCACGGCAGTTCAAAGGCTGCATGGCGGGAAAGGCAGCGCTCGGAGAGCAGCGCGTTATGCCGCTCCCAGAGTTCTTTCAAGCGATGCTGGAAGGTTTTCTTTTGCAGAATGGAGCACGTCGCCTGCTCTCCCTTTTCGACGTAGGACAGGGACATGGCATCCAGAATGGAGACGCCGCTCTTTTTGTCCCCACCCGCGTATGTCAGGAACGCAACGGCCAGAGCCTGACGGCATGGCGCAAGTTCCGTATAGCTTTCAAACGGTTTGCCGAGTTGCGCCCGCAGCACCTCAAGCGTTTTTGCCTCGTCCAGACGGGCATTGCCCCAGACGGGAAGTTCCGTATCCGGGAGTCCGTCACGCAAACCCTGTTCGGGGGAAAACGGCTGTCCGTCCGCATCAAGCAGCAGCCCCTGCTCCAGCGCAAACTGGGCGGGCGTGCGGGCAATGCGCCACAGTCCGCTATCAAAGGATTTCTGTGAAAGCAGATAGCTGCCACGCCCGACGACAGGCCACAGACAGGGGAAGGAGGCCGCATTGTTCTTCAGCAGACGATTCATGTTGAAACGACGAACAAGACGCCCGACACGGTCATGGAAAAAGACATACAGGAAGCAAAGGGCAAGAATCAGTGCCAGCGGCCAGCGTATCCAGGAAGCGGAGTAATGCAGGATATGCCGCATTTGCTCCCAGTTCAGCGATGCCGGGTCTACGTCGGACAAGCGGGCGAGGCCCGTCCGGGCTTCTTCCGAAAAAGGCGCAAATATCTTGACCTGCGCCAGAGCCAGACGGAGCAGCGGCCCGTTGATACTGCCGCAATGAGCGGCATACAATCCCGGAATGACGACACAGAACAGAATAAGCAAGGCGCAGCACAGGAAGATCAGATCATCCCTGTTATCGAAAGGCTGACTCATGGACGCGCCTCCTGAAGGGATGGCAGCATGGCAATTCCCCGGCGATGCAGCTTCTCCAGATTGGCCCGCACCCGCGCCATATAGGCATCCCGGCGATGGGGTGTTCTGGAGTGATATGCGCCGATGGCCTGCCAGATGTCTCCGGTGCGCAGGTATTCCCTGCGCAGCAGCCAGGCTGCCGCATACGCATTGACGCAGCCGTCCTGAAGGACGGCTTCCGGGGCGATGCCCATTGCCGCCAGCGTATCGACATGAACCGTATTGATTTGAAACGGCCCCATATCCCATGTGCCATTGGTGTTGCGCAGAGCTTCGCCCGTCTTGCCGCCTTCTGTCGCAAGGATGCCAAACAGCGCGGCTGCGGGCAGGCCTCCGGCACGGGCCGCATCAAGAACGCAGGCCGCCGTCAGGGGGCGTGTCTGCGGCAACGTGACTCTGGCGCGTTCGGCGGCACAGGAGATGCCCGCCAGGAAGCACAGGGCCACAAGCGAAAAAAGCATGGCCGGCACTTTCATTTGAGGCCCCCTTTCAGCTGGAGGAGAAATTCTCCGCTTGTGCCATAAACCTTGAAGGGGTTGTTACCGCCGATGCTGTTGACGCTGTTGAGCACCTGATTGTGGGCGTCATTGATCTTCTGCTGGATCAGGGAATCCATCTGATTGCACATGCCCTCGATAAGCTGATCCATGCCCGGCAGGGTGACGCCGAGATTGAAGGCATCGCCAATGTCATTGACGCAGTCCAGACAGGTAGCCAGAGATTTCCGTTCGGACTCAGGATCAGGAACAAGGGTGTTGTAGACATCCGTAATACGCCCGTTTCGCTGCTGCATGGCCGTGCCTGCAACGTCCTGAACATCCTGACACGACGAGGCAGGACAAGGAGAGGCGAAGGAAAGGCAGAGGACAGAAAGGAGGAGAATGCGCTTCATTTCCTGCTCCTTTTTCTCGTGTCGGGAGCGCCATTTGCGCCGACAGGATAGATTTGCTTGCAGGCGGGATAGCCCGAACAGCCAAAGAACTCGCCTTTTGCACCTGTCCGCAGTATCAGTGCCTTGCCACAAACGGGGCAGACATGTTCAGATAGGACCGGTCTGGCCCTGGGAGCGCCGGGTTTGCCCTTGTCATCGGGCAGCAGACGCTTGCAGGCCGGATAGGCGGAGCAGCCCCAGAACCATGAGCCGTCCTTTTTGCTTTTGCGGCGCAGAAGGGCCGCGCCGCAGTCCGGGCAGGGATAAAGCGGCTTCTGTTTACGCTCCAGAATCGGGGCCAGCAGTTCGGGCAGAATGCGCTTCTGCTCCTCAAGGAAGGATTCCAGAGATTCCTTTCCCTGTGCTATGGATTCCAGTCGCTCTTCCCAGGCGGCTGTGGTGACGGGGTCTTTCAGGGCCGGGGGCGTCAGGTCGATGACTTCTCTTCCAAGAGGCGTGGAAACAAGCGATTTCTTCTCAACAGCCAGATAGCCGCGTTCCTTCAGGGTTTCGATGATGTTGGCGCGAGTGGCTTCTGTCCCGATGCCCTTGCTGTCCCTGAGTGTGGCTTTTGCCCGTTCATCCCGAACATGGCGATGGACATTGGCCATTGCCTCGATCAGGCTTCCTTCTGTAAATCTGGAAGGCGGAGCAGTCTTTTTGCGCACGCTTTCCGCAGTGTCACACCGCACGCCGTCCCCCTGTTCCACCAGAGGAAGAAGGGGCTGTTCCTGCGCATCTTCGTCTTCCTGCTCTCTGGCAAAGGCCGTCCACCCGGCTTCCAGCAGACGGCGGCCCGTGGCTTCCCAGCGGGTATCCCCAAGAGCAACCACGATTTTCTGCGATTCATGGCGCATGGGAGGATGAAATTGCAGGCAGAAAGAAGTGGCTATCAGCAAAAACAGAGAGCGTTCATCCCCGGAGAGCTGTTCCGGGCATTCGCCGGTGGGAACAATGGCATGATGCGCTGTTACCTTCCGGGTATTCCAGACAGCACTCTTTCTTTTGCCGTCCGCCTTGCCCGCGCACTGTTCCAGACCCGGAATCGAGGCCAGCGCCTTCAGGACTCCGGCGGCTGCCTCGAACTGTTCCTCCGGCAGATACCGGCAGTCAGTTCTGGGGTAGGTGGTCAGCTTCTTTTCATAAAGGGATTGGGCGGTATCAAGGACGCGCTTTGCGGACATGCCGAACCGGGAAGATGCGGCCTTTTGCAGCGAAGACAGAGAGTGCGGCAAGGGAGCGGGAGTGCTTTTCTTCTCCCGCAGGGATTCCAGAATAGTCCCCTGTGCCCCATTGACCTGCTCAATGATGGATGCAGCCTGCGATATGTCCACAAGACGGCCGGCGTCATCCAGCCCGCCCTGTGTTTCAGAAGGCACAAAGACGGCTGAGAAGTTGCCGCTGGCATGAGCAAGCCCGACGCGCAACACGAAATAATCCGAGGGGGTAAAACTGGCGATTTCCCTGTCGCGGCCAACGACCAGCGCCAGTGTGGGCGTTTGTACGCGCCCCAGGGACAGCACTTCCGCTCTCCCGCTTTCTCTGCCCGAAATGGTCAGGGCACGCGTGGCATTCATGCCCACCAGCCAGTCGGCCAGCATCCGGGCGCGTGCGGCATCCCGCAACGGGGCGTTGGGCGCATTGTCCCTGATGTCGTTCAGCGCGATGCGAACAGACTTGTCATCAAGAGAGGGAAGCCAGATACGGAACACCGGGCCGCGATAGACGAAATGTTCAAGCACCTCGTCAACAAGAAGCTGCCCTTCGCGATCCGGATCGCCGGCATTGACAACGGCATCCGCGTCACCCAGCAGTTTCCCGATGAGCTTGAGCTGGGCAGCCGCCTTTTGCTTGACGACGTATTTCCAGGAAGAAGGAATGATGGGCAGATGCTCGCGCCGCCATTGTGCGTATTCCGGCGCGTAGGCTTCGGGCCATGCAGGTTCAAGAAGGTGTCCGAAGCACCAGGTAACGCAATCGTCACCGCACCTGATATGCCCGTTTTCCGTATGACCGCCGCCAAGTCCTCTGGCGATGGCCTTTCCAAGACTAGGTTTTTCGGCAATGAAAAGTCTCATGCTACAACCTCATGCGCTGCGCGGCAGCCGCCCGCTGTTCTTGCAGGGGGTCAGGATTTTCCAGAGTTCCCGGAGCCGTGCGCATTTTTTCATCCGCTTCCAGATGAAGAACGTGCGCCATACGGTCACAAAGCCGGGCCAGATCAAGCATGGAATGGGGGTCTTCACGAAGCGCCAGATCAAGAAAGTCCGGGCTTTGCAGGATGATGCGGGCCCTGCTGACAGGGTTGTCCGTTCCCTTGAAGGCAACAGCGGCCTCATCAAGCGACAGCGGCTCCGCAGGTTCCCTGCTCTGAGGGGTTCGCTCGAATATCTGTGTGCCGGAGTCTTCCTTTTCATGGACAAAGACGCCGCTGGCCACATCACGCTGCATTTGCAGCTCAATGAGTTCCGGCCACGACTCACTTTTGGGAAACCACCGGGCCGTGGGCTGCTCGCCCACTTCAAACTGATGCAGCATGGTCAGGATGCGGGCAGCTTCCGATGCCGCCTGAAAAACAGCTTTGGCATCGCCGCCGGAAAAGGTCTTGTTCCAGTGCGCGATGTAGGCCGCGGAATTGGTTTCAGGCATGGGCAGCCGGAGATGCGCGCCTGTCAGCATGGAAAACATTTCCGCCCGCATCTCCTCGAAGGCATAGCCCTTGAGCGTCTGCGCCTTTTTCTGCTGCCGGTTCTCCCGGCTTTCGTGTCCGGTTGCATGAAAGAACTCATGCAGTTTGGCGGCATAGTATTCATCCGTGCCGCTGAATCGGTCAGGATAGGGCAGAGACACTTCGTTTTTCTCGTAGCTGAAAAGGGGATCGCCGCCGTAGTGTCTGACGATAACGCCGGAACTGGCGATGAAGCGTTCCACCAGCTCGTTCCGTTCGATTTCCGTCATGGTGTGCGCGGGCTGTTCCTTGGCGGGGAAGCCTTCGATCTGGGCGGCATTGAACACCGTAAAGGGATAGAAAAGCGTCCTGCGCTCCACGTCGGGCACAACAGCCCCCTGCGCCCTGAGTTCCTCAATACGGCGAAGTTCTTCCCGGCCAAGAAATTTCCAGCTCCCGTCTTCCTCTACGATGTAGGCAACCTCTTCAGGGCGCAGAACCTTGACGCCATGCTCTCCCTTGCGAATATTCATCTTCAATTCGGGATGAGCTTCCTGAAGGGTCTGGAGCTGTCTGAAGGTCATCCAGCGGTCATCGGCATAGCCTCTGGCAATACTGGCCAGCAGCAGACGCACCATATTTGCACCGCTGTATTCCCTGCCGGTCACAGGACAGAAGGGCATCCCCACAGGCGTGTCGGAAGTCCACCCCTGCTGCCATTTACCGGCCTTTTCCGCCAGCGAGAGCATGGTTTCGGCAATGCCGTTGACGAACTCCTCCTGAACTTCGCGGCTGACCTGAAAGCGATTTTTCCTTTCTTTTGCAGGGCTCACTGGTCGGCCTCCCTGATATCGATAATGACGCAATCCTGCATATCCTGCGGATTGAGGAAACCTGCCGCGACGGCTTCTTCCCGCGACAGCAGAAAGGCTCCGGCATCAAGCTGGCGTTCAATATCTTCGCGTGAAAAAAGCACGCATTCCTTTTCGGCAGAGCGCCGGGAAGCGTCGAAAAATCCGAGGCTGTTACGCTGATTGTTCTGCATACGCAAAATCTCCACGAAGCAAGGCGGCTTACCACCGGCACCGCTTGCGCCAAAGGGTTTCGGAATATCTGGTTTCCCGCCTCCTGCCCATAATCGCCGTTCGGATGGCGCGAAGGCAGGCAAGAGGCGACATACCGGTACGCTGAACAAGATACAGACCGATGATGCCCAGCATCGCAAGGCTTGCCGTCCACCATGCCCAATGGAAAAGCCACAGAAGCAGCGGAAAGACGGCGCGGGCATCCAGAACAAGGATTTTGGGCGTAATGCCCGTATCCCGCCAGAGAATGTCGCCGGTCATCATGCTTTTACCTCCCGTCTTTTGCGTTCCGCCAGAATTGCCAGATAGTTCTCCCTGCCGATGCGCCCGGCGGCATAGGCGCGTTCCGCAGCGTCCTGAATCCGCTGGCCGTATTCGCCCAGCAGGATTTCCGCCTGCGGAATCAGACGTTCCAGCGGCGTGTCCAGCAGTCTTTCCCGGATTGTCGGCGTGAAGGCCAGATATTCGCGCAGGGCCGTGCGCCCGCTGTTGTCCGGCAAAGGGACAAGGCGCTGCGAAATGACAAGGCGCAGACTGGCCAGCAAGGTGGCAGTAACCTGAAGACGTTCCGCAACGGGAAAGACATTGATGATGCGGCTGAGCGTTTCCGGCACGGAACGGGTATGTACGGTCGAATAGGCGGCAACACCGATTTCAGCACTTTCAATCATGCCCCGGAGCGTATCGGGGTCGCGACTTTCCCCGATCAGCACCACATCCGGGGCTGTCCGCGTGCTGTTGCGCGTCGCAGTCAGAAAAGACTTCAGATGTTCCGGGATGGTGCTTTGCGATACCGGCCCGCCGGGATGGGGAATGGCGTCAAAATCGAACTCAATGGGAGCTTCATAGGTGCTGACGTTGCGCCCGCCTTTTTCAATGATGCGGCGAAGAATAGCGGCAAGCAGCGTACTTTTTCCGCTTCCCATGACGCCCGTGACCAGAACCAGCCCATGAGACGGCATGGCATGTTCAAGAATCTCCTCTTCGACATGCAGGTCTTCCAGCGCAGGCGGCATGGAGGGAATTGCCCGAAAGACAATCTTGACGCCCGTGGAATATCCGTCGGCAACGGGCGTGGCATTGCCGCGATACCGAAGGCGAACCCCGCGCGATTCCTCTATTTCATGGGCAAAATCATAGTCGGACTGACCGGACTTGATCAGGGCGGCAACGGAATTGTTGCGCGTCAGCCGCTCCAGCGCTGCCAGCAGCTCATCTGTGGAAATGGCCTTCTTTGTCACAGGACGCCATGTTCCGTTCAGGCGCATCCATGCTGGAAGCCCGGAACGCAGGCATAAATCAGACATGCCGCGCTGTGTGGCCCAGAGCAGGAGATTGTTGAATTCGCCATGATCCCAGCGGATACGCGGCTCGTATGGATAGTAGTCCGAAGTCATCTGCCCGCCCCCTTCTTCCGGGAGGTCGGCAGCGAAACCGTAAAGGCCGATGGGGCGGTAATCCTGTAGACGCGCTGACCGATATGCAGCAGGTTTCCCTTCCCCGATGTGCGTATCCCCGTCTCGGAGGATGCCGTGCGGATACGACTCAGAAGATGCTGCGCTGTCAGAAGGTGATAGAGCATGGCTCCGCGATAGCTGCGCGTCATGCGGGCCACATTGTCCGCATAGAGCAGATCCGCTTCCGCCAGCCCCTGTGCCCAGGCTTCACGCACGGCACTGCGCCAGATGGCCCGCTCTTCGCTGTTTCTGGGCAGCACCGCAGGGTGGGGACTCTCCGGCGCGGGGAAGTCATCCATCATCAGAAATTCGCGCCAGTGCGGCGCAGCAGCAATATAGCGGGCCGGTTCCAGCAATTCATAGGTGGACGTTGCCGCCGTGGCCGTCATGCTGTCTTCAATCCTCATGGACGCGCCGGATCGCGCAATCAGAGGTGGCATAATCAGCGCATCTCCCTGCGTCAGCAGCAAAGGGGAAAAATTGAAAGCGGCATCCATGACGGAGCTATGGCGTTCCGTCTGCCTCACAAGCTGGCCATAGCGCCAGGAAATGGCCGTCTGAAATGTCACAAGCTGGGCAGCCTCTCTGATGGCATTGGGACGCATCCGGCTGACAGCCGTGTTGCCGGCGCTTTTTTCTCCCTTCATTTCCAGAAGATATGCCAGTTCCGCAGGCTCTCCCGGACGCGGGCCGGAAGCCGTGTCCACTGGTGTGTGAACCGCCAGATACTGCCCGGAATCATCTTCACGATAGGATGCGTCATGAGGCGTAAAGGCATTCTTGTCCCCGTTGCCGTCCGCAGGTGCGGGAGCATTCTCAACCGTGGGCGGAATCGGAGCGGGATTGGAAATATCTCCCTGTGTTTTTTCCGCACAGCCGGTCAGCATGATGCAGACCAGCAAAGGAAGAAAGCAGGATTTCAGATAGCGAGAACCGTCTTCCCCTAGCCGGTCAAGATAACGGCAAAGCGTCGAGACAAGACGCGCGGTATGACGGGCAAGCAGGCCACAGGCAAGCAGCAGCACTACCATACCGCAACCGCACAGCACGAAACCGGCGGCAGACATATCCGCAACGGCAAATCCGCCCTGAAAACCGTCTCTGTAGGCTGTCTCATGGGAAGGTACAAACTGTGCACGCGGCTTGGGGGCGGGGATCAAATCACTGCTCATGACCGCTTCTCCCTGCCGGATGTTCTTGCCAGCGTAATGGTTCTGTTGATGGGATCGACACGCACAAAAGCCAGCGGCTGTGCCTGCCAGGCAATATCCTCCAGCAGCTCATACGCGGGACGATTCTGCCCTCGTACAACAACAGTCATGGTCTGGGCGGACGGCCTCCCCACTTCCTGATAGCGATAGCCGACTTGCAGGCATATTTCCTTGAGCGCTCCCTCCATCGGCCCTGTCCATGCCACGGACACGGGACGTTGCAATGCCGGATCAGGAGGTGGCAACAGTGGCTGCATTCCCTGACCGCGCAATCTGGCGACCATAGCCAGGTCTTCATGCGCCTGTTCCGCAGCCTGACCAAGAGTTGTAGAAACGATATCCGCAGGGGGCGGCACAGACGATGCGCTTTCCATGCCCGCGCAGGCACAAAGCCAAAGGCAGCACAGGCACATTGCAAATCTTTGAAACATGGCTTCCTCCTTTCTTAACGCTGAAATGAGACACACCCCCGCCCCTCATGCACGCCTGCGGCATAGCCCGACGCAGTGCCACAGCCAGCGCCCGAACGGCAGAAAGCGACGTTGCCGCAGGATGGAAATTCTCCAGGCTGTCGTCATGATCCCCAGAAGGCAGGGAGGCACAACAAGACATGCGGTAATCAGGGCCAGAGGGCTTTGCTGCCATGCTGCCGCCATCAGGGCAGCAGCAGAGGAAAAACCGAACAACGGAAAACGCAGACGCAACCCTCTGATGACGCGAGGGATGGCCGCTGAATCCTCAATGCCCCATGCCACAAGCAGAAGATGAAATTCCTGCGTTACGGCAGCCTGCTCCGGGGCGGAGCGGTGCTTACGAAAGGCCGCAATGCGCGAGCTGAAGCCGGAACCAAGTGCCGCAAGCTGTTGTCTGGATTGCCGTACTGCGGTTCTTACCCCTTGATATTTTTTGTTTTCCTGCATGGTATTCAGCTCCTGAAGCTATCCTGTGAGATGGATTCAGATGGGGCGGCAGCCTGTGGGGCTTCCGGGGCCACGGACGGCGGCTGATTCCAGCGTCGCACGGCATCCCCGCGCAGTTCACGCGCTCCATGCGCCCCGGAACTGACAGCATTGGTGGAGCCGACAAAAACATTCTTGGCTCCGACCTGATCTTCCTTTTCTCCAAGGCTGTGAAACTGCTGTCCGATCCAGTTCGTCACATGCTCCGGCAGGTAGTGAATGAGGGAAAAAAACTTGTTGGCCGCCATGATGACGACAATGCCAAGGATAACCAGCATGGCGAACGTGCCTGTTATGCCGATTATTCTGGTCTGTGCGGTTCCGGCAATGAACAGCTCAAACCCCGCCCCGACAAGTCGGCCCAGCACATTCATCAAGAGAATGGCGGCAAAAAAGCCTGTCACCATCAAAGGAGGACGAATGACGATGCCCAGCAAAAGGATGTAGCCGCGCCTGCCATGCTGACCGGCTGCGCCGTCGCCTTCGGGCAGCGCATGGGCACAGAGCCAGAGAGGGGCCGCAACAAGGGCTTCCACGATAAGGATGATCCAGCCCACCAGCGCGGAAATCCAGCGGATGAAGGGAATGGCCGGCAGATAATAGGCCAGCGCCAGGCCGTACAGCAGAAGGGGTAGAAAGACGGAAAACAGCGCAAAGGAAATATATTTGTCCAGATTGGGAACGACCTTGCCGACAAGAGGCAGTTCCTTGCCGAGAGCGTGCGTCACGTCCACAACGCCCAGAGCAGAGGCAAGTCCCCAGGCTGTGCCAATCAGGTAGTCTCCCACATTGGAAACCGCCAGAATGGGGTCCTGACTGGAGAGTTTCTCAACCGCAACAGGAAGGATATTCCCGGCAACAAGCTGATTCAGCGTGGAGCGCAGCCAGTTGATAATCTCGTCAAAGGCCCTGCCCTCATCCGTAACGGCGGGAGAGGATGCCGCGCGGGGAATTTCCCGGCGGATGGAATAGGCGGTCTTGATATAGTTCGCCACCCGTTCTCTGACGGCTTCGTAATCCTGCAAGCCGCGCATTTGCGCATGAAGTTCCGACTCCGTGTATTCATGCGGACTGTAGGTAATGCCGGAATACATGGCTTCCCGAACTTCCTGATTGATCCATGCCACAGACCAGTAGGAAGAACCGGCCATGATCCAGCCGTAGCGGGCAGCCCATTCCTGAAATTCTCCAAGCTTGTTCTGGAGCTGGCCTTGTCGGGCATACCCTTGCAGACTGGAAAGAATGGCCTCATTAACCTGATCCGCAGCATCATAGAGGGCACGGGAGGGAATGGCTGACGCTGGCGTGTCAGGATCGGCCAGCTCACGGGCAACAGCCGAAAGAGACGAAATGGCCGCCCCGACGGCATTGACCTTTCCCCGGCACAGGGCGTCGCCTTCATTGACGCAGCTGACGCTGATACTTCCGGCATTGCCATTGAAGGTGAACGTATATTCACCACCGGACTGAAACCAGTTGCCGCTGTACTGCCATGCGCCCCCCGGAGAGACATTCAGACCGCGCCGCTCGCTCATGTAATACTGGAGCGTCAGGGATTCCAAAGCGCCATTGGTAATGGCCGCATAGTGGGAGACATTCTGGGGCGGAGCCTGCACGGACATCTGCCCCCCATGTTCCACAAAGTAGTCTGTTCCCAGTTCCCAGACGTAGTTGCCGAGATTGATGGAAAAACCGATGCAGGCCAGAATGGCAACCTGAAACAGGCTCAATCCCTTGAAAATGGGAGCAAGCGCCCCCATAGCACCCACAAAACGCACAGGCATCCAGAGAGAGCTGTACCGCTTGCCGAAAGGTACGCCCTCATGGGCAGTTCCGGCCACGGCAATGGCCGACACCCAGATGAACAGCGCGGAAATGACAGCCAGAGCCACGAGATTAAAGACGCTGAAAAGTTGCAGCATCAGTTCCGCAGCCTGCGAACCGCCAAGCCCCTGCCCCCAGGCATCCCAGCCCTTCCCCAGAAAGGCATCAAGAATCTGTTTGCTGCCGTCCGTTTCCAGCAGGACTTCCGAAGTAGCGGGAATGTCAGAAGCAGCCATAGGTCACGCCCCCGGCAGGTTTGACATTGTGCTCAAGTGAGCTACAGTCAGTAAAAGAAGGAGAAACGCTATGCCTGCCAATGATTATGTTCGTGCCCGTATCGATCCTACCATTAAGAGGGAAGCCGCCGCCGTGTTGGCGGGGATGGGGCTGACGGTTTCCGATGCCTGCCGCATGATGCTGACCAAGATTGCCAGAGAAAAGTGCCTGCCTTTCGGAGCGGAGATTCCCAATGAGGAAACCCGTCAGGCTCTGGAAGCCGTTGAAAGGCGCGAAGGACTTCATCATGCGAAGGATGCGGCAGACCTTTTCAGGCAACTGGGGATATAAATGCTTATCCCTGTCTACACCACACAGTTCAAAAGAGATGTGAAAAAAGTCTCGCAGCGTGGTTACGACATGGACAAGCTGAAACAGGTCATTGATTTGCTTCTTTCTGAAGAAAGACCTATTCCAGCCAATTACAAGGATCATGCCTTGAAGGGACGCTGGAAACCACACAGGGAGCTGCATATAGAACCGGACTGGCTCCTTATCTATTCCATTGATGGGAAAGAATGTTTTTTTGCCAGAACCGGCACTCACGCTGATCTGTTTTCGCTGTAGCAGTCGCATGGCGTTCCTCTACTGCTGTGCGCCGACCATGCGGGCATAAAGGTCTTCCATATCCTTGCCGGTGGTCCCTTCCATACGGGCGAGAAAGTCCAGCGAGGCTATGACGCTCAGTCGATCCAGAAATTCAGTATTCTTGCGCGTCAGCTCCAGTTGCAGGGCCTGCATCATGGCAAGCTCACGCAACAGGCCTGTATCTGTTGATGCGGCAAGCTGCGCAAACCAGTTAGGATTGCCGACGCGCATCTGCGAGAGCAGTTTGAACAGGCCGATTTCTGAAAGTCTGTCGTCCACAAGGCCGGGAGGCGTTCCGCTTCCCCCGGCTTCTGCCCACTGATTTTGCGCCCAGGCGGCCACGTCTTCCGGCAGCGTGGGTGAATGCAGCACAACATGGTGATTGAGGGCTTCGGCTACAGCGGCAAGCCGGTTCTCATGGATTCTGCGGGCGGCCGCGTAGGTCTGTCCCGCTGCCGTCTTCTTCTGCGCATCCGTCACCACCGGCAGGGGGCGCGGATTGGCCAGCGTCTTGATACTTTCATGCGCCTGCGCCACCTGTTCCCCGGTCAGCGTGCCCTGCAAGGGGAACAGGGCTTCCAGTGTTTCCTGTTCCGAAGGGTGTTCTTCCGCCAGAACTCGTTGCAGAAACTCCACAGGGCGGACGCCCTGGGTATTGCCGTGGTCATGCTGCTTTTCACGCATGGTCGCCTGAAGTTCCTGTCCGGCCCGTGCGCCAAGCTGTATGCCTGCCCCAAGCGTGCTTGCCCCGCAAAGGCCGGACGGCTGGGCAGCCTTACCGTACATATCCTCCGTTTTCAGACTTTCATCCGCCATGCCCTGCCCCTTGAGGGCTGCCGCATTGCTTTCCTTAAGGGCCACAATCGCCCGGATAATGGTCGCGGACTCACTTTTGATCGTGCCGATGACATTCTGTGCCGCCAGAACAATTTCTGAACGGATGGCCTCAGCTTCGGCAGCCGTATGGGCATTGACAGCCTGTATTGTTTCCATCTTTGCTGCCGTAATCATGCTGTTGATGGAACCGCAGCTACAGCCCCCCGCCCATGCCTGGGCAGGAACGAAAATCAGCAGCAGGGCGAAAAGCATCTGTTTCATTGCTCCACCTCGATTTCGTCTACGATTTCAAGGATCACATTAACGATTTTCTCATCTGCTTCCGTCTGATCTCCGACCAGACGACGGCGGCGCTCCACTTCTGCCTTGGCGGAACCTCCGGGAAAGCGGCGTGCCAGTCTGCGCAGGGCTTCCGAAGGCCCAAGCCGACGATAGAGATGATTGCGAATGGTCACGTCTTCCGTCGTTGTGGAGAAGGCCCAGAGAGACTGCGGGCCAATGGTCAGACTGAGGACGAGCTGGGACATGCCCGCGCCTGTTCTGAACAGCGCGACAAGATTGGAGCCTGCTCTGTCCGGTTTTCCCAGACGGGAAAGCGCATGGCGGCAGCTTCCATTCAGGCCGAACCGCCGGGAAAGATTATCGATGCTCTTTTCCGTGCCGGAGCCGAGGATGACGACGGTTGTTGCCAGTTCGTCGGTAATGATGGGAGGGATATCGTCAACGGATTGCGTATACAGGCCGATGGACAGATTCCATTTGCGGCTTTCGCGGGCCATTGTGGTCATATCCGCCTGGAGCTGGTCGGAAACAGAGGTGTTTCCGGTCACACGGTGCGCTTCATCATAGCAAAGCCGCTTGGGGTCTTCCCGGATCGCCTCAATACGCATGGCATGGTAGGCTCGATAGCGTTCGGGCATCAGTTGCACATCGCTGGGCATGAGGAAGAAGCGTCCGCCCAGAATATGGCGGGCCAGCATGTACATGACTGCCGACTGCCTGTCTGCGGCCGCCCCTCCGCGAGGAGCCACTTCATCAAGATCGAGGCTGACTATCTGGGCATCGCCAATATCGAACTGTGTCGGTTCCTTGAGCAGCGGATAAGCCTCAATGGCATCCGACAGGGCACGCCAGACGCCGAGAATGACAGGCGGCTCATAGGTGTTCTGAATCCCTGTATTCTGGCGAAGCTGCGTCAGAACATCCGCAAGCAGGGGGACTGCATAGCGCTGCGCCAGCAGAGCCTGATGCGGATAGCCCAGATCAAACAGGGCATCCACCACTTCCCACCAGCTTGTCGAAGCATCCAGAGGAACAGCGGCCTTGAGAAGCAGCTCATGAATTTCAGGCAGAGTATTCGCCTGATAAAGCCGGGGATGTCGTTTGTCCGAAAGTTCGTCATAGGCAAGGCTGACGGCTCTGCCGATAATGCCGGGCACGCTGTCGGCAGGCGCTGACGCTTCCAGCGGCGTTGCCAGCAGACTGAGGAAATTCGTCAGAAATGCCTTGTGCGACGGCAGGGGCGTACGATTACCGAGCGGCAAATCAAAGGGATTGACGGCATAGTCGGGCGTCATCCTGAGACGGTGATATGCCGCAAGATGCTTTTGCTCTTCGGGAAGATTCTCTTGCAGCAAGGTGATCAGGCCGGAACTGGACGGGCCCACGTCCACAATGGACAGCCACGGAAGGCGGGAAAGCCCGGCCTGCGTCACAAAGGCAAAGTTCATGGCATTGAGGAAGACCGACTTGCCCCCGCCCATCGGGGCAACGCCAATATCTATCCATGCGGCCTGCTCCGAAGAATTGGCCGCAAAGGGAATGATCTTGCCGTCTCCGGTACGGAACAGCAGACTGCCTTCCCTCCAGGGAGAGGCGGGACGCAACGGCGTCATGCCGATGGCATCCTGCAAGGGGGCGGCTGTTACCGGAGCCGGAGACGCGGGCATCATGCCGGGAAGCGTCGCCGTCACACCAAGAAGCGGATCGCCAAGAGCTTCGGCCACATCCGTTGTGCCCCAGCCCTGAACAGTCTTTGCCAGTTCCGCAACGCGGCGTCTGAGCAAGAGAAATGCCTCCTGTTCCGGCAGCTCCCGCACGCTGGCCCAGGTGCAGAGGCAGATGCGGAACTTCACGCAGCACATGCCTTCAAGGTTCAGCGCTCTCAGCACATCCACAGCCTTGTTGAAGCGCTTGTTATCCGAGGAGGTAAAAGCAAGGAGCGTGGAAAGCAGAGGTCGCAGCCCCATACGCAAACCTCCGTCCTCGATAAGAAAGGAGATGCGGTACGGCAGACGCTCATCCCGCCTGGCAAGAATGCGGAACAACTCCTGAAAGGGCTTCGGGGTCTGCGGCATGAGGGTCATGATTAGCGGCCCGTAAATCCTGTCTCCGATGCGGATGGCGTTCCGGGAGAGCAGCTGCCCTTCTTCCGGCCAGAGCTGCGTCCTGAAATCCGGGTACAGCATGTTGTGACGCTCATCCCCTGCCTCCGGGTCCGGCAGACGAAGAGGCAGCGGATCGCCGGGCATGAGGGCTTTCCAGTTCCGGCTTGTCAGCTCCGGGGCGATGCACGTTCTGATGTCCCGCAAGGCCGCATGGGCCGACAGCGGCCATGCCAGCAAATCCGTCTGTCGGAAAGCATCCAGAACGCCCGTCAGAAAGCCGTTGTGCGCATCATGCAGCGCGGAGACGGCACAGGAAACCTGCTGACATCCCGGAATGACCGGAGTCTTTGACATGGCGGCAGCCCGCTCTTTCAGTGCCGTTTTCCGCAGCGTATCGGAAAGCACAGAAGGCCGTGTCCACAGAACCAGCCAGCATGTTTCCAGAGCGCAATATCTTTTCAGTGCATTTCCCCAGTCATCCAGAAGACTGCCGACATGCAGGCCAAGATTTTGCGCGGTAAGCCGCGAAGGCCGCAGGAGTTCCGCAATCCGCTCCCCGCTTCCCTCCGGGTCATACTCAAAAAGCACCTGAACAAGATGGCCCGGTCTGGAAAGGCTGGATTGCAGCTTTTCCGTCAGAGAGGAAACAATGGAACCAAACTCTTCGACGCCAATCTGTTTGAGCGACCCCTCAAGGCGCAGCAGGCTGATCAGGCTGCCGTCATCGGCTACCAGTACGCCGTCATCCACCGTTTCCAGCCGGCAGTAGCTGTGTACCGGCCCGGCAAAGACTTCCGACAGGGCACGAATGCCGCAGTCCACTCCATAAACCAGACGATCAAGCATCACGACTCCCTCTTCAGAACGATCTGCTGGATAACGACGCCGCGCGGCGTTATGGCCGTGGAAGCCCGGCGCACAAGAACAGTGGCAAGAAGGCGTTGCGTACTTTCAACGCCCTGGCTGGATTCGTAGGAAACAACAAGAGGGAATTCGATACGCCATGTGGCCGTATCTCCTACCAGACCGGAGGCGATAATGACCGGCGCTCGCGTGGCGACAGCGGATGCGGAAAGGCGCTTCTCCCTGATCATCTCCAGAATGCCGGAAGTTTTCAGAGACGCGAGAAAGGACTTATAGGCATCCTCATCGAAATGGCTCCGCAGGGCTTCCAGCTTCTTGCGCCATTCCAGAAAGTCCAGAGACATGGCCCCCGCAATGGTATCCGCTGTCCATGAAAGGAGGCCCTGCTGCGTCAGCAGGGGCTGATTCAGCGGGATCATGGGAGCAAGCCGCAAATCGGGAGTAGCCGCGAAATAACGCGGCGTCGGGCGATGCAGAAGGAGCAGCGCAATGACTCCCAGACTGACGGCCAGCGCAACGGATAAACCCAGTGCCAGCTTCATGACGCGATAAAACTGCGCTCTGTACCAGCTCAGACCGCCAATGACGCCTGTTGCGTCATGGACAGAAAAAGAGGCATGAGCATCCGATTCGCTCATGGTCTGCGCCGGGGGCCTGGATTGATGTTTCTGTATCCATGTGAAGATGCTCATGCCTCATCTCCTTTTATGGGGTTACAGGCCGAGTTCTCCCAGGCCGGAAGTCTGATCGGAACCGAAAAGGGTAGCCGAGCCGGAACCGAGCGTCTCTCCCAAGCCGAGGATGATCGCGCCGATCAGCAGCTTGATGATGCCGCTGGTATAGGTAGACTGCCCCTGCTGACGTGTGGCCTTGTACATGTCCACGCAGCCCCAGACCCCCATAGCAAGACCGGTTGCGAATCCGGCAAGGGATATGCCCTTGGCAACACCCTTGGAGTTTTCAGCCACATTCTGCCCGATTTCTCCGAGCGGAACGGCAGCCTGAACAAGTTCGGGTGCAAGCAGCCAGACAGCGGCGATGCCGAGCCCTGCGGCTGTCCAGCGGCATGACGAAATGAGTCCGGGATTCCCTGCAACGCTCTTCATGACTTCCTCCGAATGTCAGCCAAGGATTCTGGCGACATATGTTTGGACGTCACCGCCTATCGTAGCTCCAAGGCCACGCAGGAAGGTGACGAGGTTGACAGCGAGAATGCCACCAAACAGGTGCACGATTCCCCTGCTGAAATTCATGGCCTGATTGGGCGTATCGCGCATAAGACACAGCCCGCGCGCAATACCAATGACGCCGACCGTAGCGATGGCGTAGACGGCAAACTGGATGTAGACAGAACCGGGAGAGGACGGCGGGCTGTAGCTCAGGCTCTGTTCTGAGGACTGATTGAAGACCGTCATGGCCAGTGAATCCATGAGTGCCGGCAAGTTGAGCAGCAAAACAGCGCAAACGAACGTCCAGACAGCCGACGAGCGATTGAAGCGATGTTTGCCGCTTATCGCCAGCACACAGGCTGTCAGGGCAAAGCCCAGTCCCGCCAGGTACGACAGTCGAATGATGACAGGCCACCATTGCTGCAAATGGGGGATGACATTGGCAACATAGTTGTCCATCGCATCACCTGCCCTTGACACTCACGATGAGGATACCAACAGGCGTTCCGCTCTCAAGGCGGACAGTCGGCGGACGATCAAAGCCCCTTTCAAAGATTTTTCCGGCTTTTTCCCCAACCTTCCCGGCAGCTATCCATGCCTGATCGCCCACGCTGTAGGTATTCCAGACCATCTGATCGCTGGTTTCGCCGTTGTAGCCGTAGATCGTACTCTGAGAGCCGCTGTAGCGCTTGGCCGTTCCCAGCCCCTCAAGAAAAGCCGATGCAATGAGTCCGCCCCAGCGGCTGAAAAAATGGGTATTAACCGAACTGGCCACCGACGCTTCGGACGTGCCGGGGTCAACCGCATAGGCTTCTATCTGGACGGGTTCACCGTCAGAAGGAATGATTCTGTTGAACGCCAGTACGAGGCGTTCATCATGGCGCTGAAACGTGCCCATGATACGGGCATTGCGGTATTTGCTGGAGGTAATGGTTGCCAGTACGGCAGACGGCACATCGGAATTCACGCTGATGTCGATGATGCCGTACAGCAAATCTCCGGCCCGGATTGCCACCGGAGCAACGGGGGACTTTTCCGGGGTGGCCAGCGTCCGTCCTTCATCGGACACAGAAGTTTTCTCTGCTTCCTTTGAAAAATCCCGCTGATAAACGATTTGTCCCTGTCCTGTCGAAGCTGCGGCCAGCCGGGCATCCAGCGTCGCCAAATCTTCCTGCATACGCTTGAGCATGGCGTTATCCGTGCGCGGGGGCTGGACAGGCGCGACGCGCACAGGAGCAACAGGGGGCGTGGCAGGAGGCGTTTCCGCCTTCTTCACGACCACGGGTTTTCTGTCTCCCACAGGCGTCGGGACAAAACTTTCCCCGCTCTTGAGCGCCTCGCTGGCCTGACGCTGATCATGTTCCCGGAGCTTCTGATTGTACTCCTCGGAACCAATCCCCCCGGCCTGCCCGCTGACACGATCCGATTTTGCAGGAGACATGCGGGCTGAGCTGGACGGTTCTTCCGCAGCAAAGAACAGGGAAAAGGCAAGGACAAGGACGGAAAGCCCTATCACTATGCCAAGAGCCAGAATCACGAGGCGTCTTTTCTTTTCCAGACTTGTCATGTCGCTCATGGCACAATCCCTATCTGCCTTCCTTCAGGATGAAGGTTTGCATGGAACCTTCATGCGAGGTCATAATCCGTGCGGTCACGGGCAGCTCATAACATTTCGTTGCCCCGGCTCCATTGACGACGGCAGTCCATGACGGCCACATCAACGTCTGCGTCGTTCTGGCATAATGTCTGCCGCCATACTTCCAGACCTGTAACGATTCTCGGGGCGGCTCCACACGAAGGCGAACGGCTCCTTCCGGCGGAACACGATCCAGAAAGGCCAGCATGACGCTGTCTGCCGTGTCCCTGACTTCCCTGATCAACGGCACGGCAGCTCTGGGGCCATGATGGGCTATCTGGAAAAGCACCAGAGCATCCGCCTTGCGTTCCGGGGAACGGACGGAATCAGACTCAAGGCGCACAACAAGCGGCACATCCCGTTTTTCCAGCGTAACCACGAGCGTGGATGTCGCATGTCCCTGCAAAGGCATGACATTCAGAAGATTTCCCTCCGGCAATTCAGGACGCAGTACCTGAAAAAATGTGGGGCCGCCGTTGGTAACGGATGTGATGGGCCACGGCTGGCCTGTCGCATCGTGAAAAACCAGCGAGGTAGCGACATTGGCCGTCGTCAATACCGGCACAGGGACCCGCCCCGGCTCCAGAGATACGCGCACAGAGCGTGTTCTCAGGCTGGGCGGCACTGGCAGCAATGCGCGTTCCCGCTGATCCGAGCGTTCCCGATATTGCTGAATATGCTGCTCATCCAGCGGCATCATCTGGCGCAGACTTTCCTCAAACAGTGCCTGCGCATCCTGTTTGGGGGCTGGAGCAGCTTTCCCGGCAGCAGGCTGCTGATCCTGCTGCGTCGTTATCGGAGCTGTTGGCCGGACAGAAGATTCGGCCTCTTGCGAAGACGACGTTTGAACCGCCGGGGCGGTTCCCTCCGACATCATCAGCAGCACCACAGAAAGAACCAGTGCAATGACCCCTTTCACAACAGCTCCTTTCATGCGCACGCGGTTACGGTTGCGAAAGACGCGACACTCTTCTCACAAGGAACAGGCTCTACACCGTAAGACTGACTTACAGGCGTTTTGCGCAGGGAGGTCAGATAGCGTTCTTCCTGAGCTTGCCTCTTTCTCTCCCGCAGAAAGGCCATGATGTTCCTGCCTGCTGTCTCAGGGACATCCGCAGCCGATGGCGCACAACGCAGCGAATGCAGGTGCATCCAGATGCCGAAAGCCATTGCTTCATTGTCGGGAGCATCGAATTTCGCGGCAAAGGCCCGGAACAAAGGGCGGAGTCTTTCTTTCTCCCGGCATTGCCGCGACAGCTCCAGTTGTTCCCGCTCTTCTTTCTGCCGCATGAATTGCCGCACACGGGGATCAGGCGCGGGAACACATGGCGACACGGGCAGAGACGAGTCCAGCCAGCGCTGTCCGCGCAGCCAGTTAGCCATTTGCGGGATAAAGCGGCCCTGTTCCTTCTGCCAGCTCTCCGATGCGCTGGAGCGGGCAATGGCTGACAGCAGCTCCTGCAACGACGGAAGCTGCCCACTGCGCAGAAGTTTGAACCATGCCATCCGGGCAAAGCCCTTGGCTTCCTTTCGGGGATAACTCTCCCAGGCTGTTTCAAAATCCAGCTCAGCAGAACCCACGCCCCCCGCCGAAGGCGCAGAAGATGACAGAGCGTCTTTTCTTTCCGGCTTCATGGGGGGAAGGGGGGTATTTTCTTCTTGTTGTTTGCTAAGATTATTTATGTGGCCAGATTCTGGCTGCCCGAAGTCAGATTTTGGCCGCTCTCCGGCAGGAGCTGCCCTCTTGCGCAACGCTTCCGGCTGAAGAATGTAGTAGACCGAGGAACGGTAGTTTTCATGGCGAACCTCAATCAGCCTTTCCCGTACCAGCTCCGCGAGGTAGTTCTTGATGCTGCTGACGCTGCACGCGAGCCTTGCAGCCAGCGTCTTTTGCGAGGGCCAGCAGTGATCCTTGTCCGAAGCGTAATTGCACAGCAGCGCGTACATGACCTTTGCTCCTAATGAGAGGGGCATATCCAGGATGAATTGCGGTAAAATAGGGCCAAAAATATTTCCTTTGGGGGCGAACGTCTTCATACTTGCGTCTCCCAGTCCCCAAAAGACGACAGAGCAGACTCACATCTTGACAATATGAGGCCTTTCGGCTAACGTCCTTTCAATGTTCGTTTGAAAAGCGTTACTGCTTTGGAAGCCGTTGAGTTGCCGCTCAACGGCTTTCTTTTTTGGGGGCTTTGTCTGCCTCAAACTTGTTGAGGTTGCTCAAGAGCGGCTGGCTCATCAGGCCGTGACCACCACGTCACGACGACATTCCTCCCGGCTCTGGCGAAAGACGACACGAAAATGCCTCTCAGAGCATGGGAATGTTTCGCTGCCTTTTCCGCGTTACGGGTGCAAAAAAAGCCCTACCTGCCAAAGACAGGGGGGCTGACGACAAAGGCAGCGAAGGCCGGAGAGCGCAGAAAAGCCTGCCGCGCATTGCTGGCGACATCACTTTTCCAAGACGCAATAAGGGGAACAGACTCAAAAGCGGAGCGGGCAGAACCTTGCCCGGAAACGAGCCTGAAGGAAGGGTTACAAAAAAGGGTTACAATCGCATATGCTTCCGGGTGCATTTATATGCCCTCATATGCAGTTGTAACTTGCTGAAATCTAAGACGGGCAGGCGCATGACGGCGTCCTTTCACGCCGTCGACAGGGGTTCAAATCCCCTTGGGGACGCCAACAAGAGATCAAGCGTAGAACGTGCTTTTGAAAGTAAGTTCTGCGCTTTTTTTCTTTTCGATCGCCTTCCTTTTTCAGAGCGTGTTTGGAAACTCATTTATCAATAATGAAACGTTTCAATAGTATGCTTG
>ERZ791808.407-NODE-407-length-52034-cov-4.032148_pt1 | contig 52034 bp, 40 predicted proteins | sample MGYA00510305_ERZ791808 | MGnify/ENA primary metagenome ERZ791808 (study PRJEB30046, sample SAMN00792024) | human gut metagenome | study: EMG produced TPA metagenomics assembly of the A metagenome-wide association study of gut microbiota in type 2... | reverse complement strand
GCAGGTTTCAACCATTTGTTCAGCCAGTTGAAATAAGTACGTTGCCAAAGCACACCGTTTTGTGGTTTCAATACCCAGTGGTTCTCATCCGGATAGAGCAGCAACTCGGCAGGAATACCCCTTAACACGGCAGCATTGAATGCGGACATTCCTTGGGAAGCTAAGATGCGATAATCCTTTTCACCGTGGATACATAAGATAGGAGTATCCCATTTATCTACGAATTTATGAGGAGAATTGGCAAAGCTGCGTTGTGCTACCTTGTTATTTTTGTCCCAGTACGGACCACCTATATCCCAGTTGGCAAACCACATCTCTTCTGTTTCCAGATATTGTGCTTCCATGTTGAAGAATCCGTCGTGAGCGATGAATGCTTTGAAACGTTTTTCGTGGTGTCCTGCCAACCAATAAACGGAGAATCCACCGAAGCTGGCACCCACGCATCCCAAATGATTGGCATCGACATAAGGTTCTTTGGCTACTTCATCAATAGCAGAAAGATAATCTTTCATACATTGACCTCCGTAGTCACCGCTGATAGCTTCAAGCCATTCCATGCCAAAGCCCGGAAGTCCCCGACGGTTCGGAGCGACGATTATATAGTCGTTGGCTGCCATTATCTGCATATTCCAGCGATAAGACCAGAATTGGCTGACCGGAGTTTGCGGACCGCCTTCGCAGAACAGTAGAGTAGGGTATTTCTTGTTCGGATCAAACTTGGGAGGATAGATAACCCATGTCAACATCTCTTTGCCGTCCGTTGTTTTTATCCAGCGTCCTTCCACTTTGCCCATGGTCAGTTGATCGTAGATTTGTTTGTTTTCGAAACTGATTTGAGTCGCGTTTCCCTGCATGTCTACGGAATAGATCTCATCTGCCATACTCATGGACTGGCGTTTAGCGATCAGCTTCTCTCCGGCAAGAGTGACAGACAGGTAGTCGTGTTGTCCTTCTGTCAGTTTGGTCAGTTTGTCTCCTTCGTTCAAGTCAATGCGGTATATCTGTGATTCTCCATGCCATACCCCGGTAAAGAAGATGGTATTAGCGTCAGGACTCCAGCAATAGCTGTCTACATTTGATTCAAATGTCTTGCTTGCAAAACGTTTTTCTCCTGTAGCCAAATCCATGATGAAAAGGCGGTTCTGGTCGCTTTCATAACCGTCACGTTCCATGCTTAACCATGCGATTTGTTTTCCGTCCGGCGAATATTGAGGATTAGTATCGTATCCCATATTACCTTCGCTTATATTAACCGTTTTCTTTGTGGCAAGGTCATATACATAAATATCCGAGTTGGTGGATATGGCATATTCCAGTCCTGTTTTCTTACGTGAAGTATAGGCAATTTGCTTTGAGTCCGGACTCCAAGCCAGTTGCTCGATTCCTCCAAATGGTTTTAATGGTGCTTCGAACGGCTCACCTTCCATTATATCAATGGCATTACTGATTTTTTCTCCGTTAAAGTCTGCAACAAACGGGTGGGGGATTGTCTCTACCCATTCATCCCAATGTTTGTACATCAAATCGTTTACTACGATTCCCGTAGCTTTGGGAAGATCGGGATACATATCCACTGTGCGCTGTCCGTATTTGATTTGTGAAATGAACAACACTTTCTTTTCATCCGGTGAGAATTTAAATCCTTCTATCGGACCATCGAATTCGGAGAGAATCTTCCTATCTGTTCCATCCGGATTCATTTCCCAGATTTGACTGCCACCGCTTTCATTGCAAAGAAAAGCAATTTTGGTTCCTCCTTTTATCCATACGGCCTCGTTTTCGCTATACGCGGTATGGGTAATTTGTTTGTTGTCCGTACCATCGGCATTCATGACATAAACTTCACGATTGCTTGAATTTTCCGGAACACTGTAATAAGCTACGGTATAAACCACTTTCTTTCCGTCCGGTGAAACATCCAGTCCGCCGATACGTCCCATGGCCCAAAGTGCTTCGGGAGTCATTCGTCCATCTTTGATGGTGATGTCTTGCTTACCGATAATCGGTTCATATCTTTCTCCTTTCTGCTGTATGGCATTACAGGAGGCAAGCGTCATTGCAGCCGTCATCATTACTAAATTTGTTTTATTCATATCTGTTATAATTAAATAATAATTTGTCGGTTGTAAAAAAGCCTGTCCGAAATGTATCAGGCAGGCTTTTTAACAGGTTCTTTTATCTAACTGTTATCTTCTGTTTTTCTTTTCGCGTTCTTTGGCCAATCTTTCCTGCTCTTTTTGCATTGCTTCCATCCGCGCCATGAAGCCGGACTTCTTTTTCTTCTTAGGATTTTTCATATTGGCTTCCAGTTGTGCTAATATCTTTTCATCGCTCACTGTCTTTTTCAGTACAATCATGATGATAATACTGATAAGAGCTGAAATGAAATAATAATAGTTCAATCCTGATGCATAATCGTTCAAGATGAAAATAAACATAACAGGCATAGCATACATCATGATTTTCATTCCCGGCATAGACTGACCTGTATCTTGTTGTTTCATCGTGTACATCGTATTCAATATATTAGTAATACTGAACAGCAAGCAGAATAAACTCAAGTGATTACCGATGAATGGGATGTGTGCGTTCCACGTTATTAAAGCATCGTAAGTTGACAGGTCGGATGCCCACAAGAAACTCTGCTGACGAAGTTCGATAGCTGTTGGCACGAACATGAACAGGGCAAAGAATATAGGCATCTGGAGTATCATAGGCAAACAACCTCCCATGGGACTCACACCATACTTGCTATATAGTGCCATCGTCTCCTGTTGCTTCTTCATTGCATCCTCTTGTTTCGGATATTTCTTGTTGATAATCTCGATTTGAGGTTTCAATACACGCATCTTTGCAGATGACAAGTAAGACTTGTAGGTGAATGGGAATACAATAAGTTTAACGATAATCGTCATAATCAACAATACGATACCCATGTTCCATCCCCAACCGGATAACCAGTCGAAGAGAGGAATTGTGAACCAACGGTTGATCCAGCGCAAGAAGCTCCATCCAAGTGGAACCAATTGGTTTAGTTCCAGATCTTTCCCATCAATACGGTCTTTGTCAAGTGCTGTAAGCGTCTTATATTTGTTCGGACCGAAATAGAACAACATATTTGTCGGTTCTTTCCCACTCGGATCAAAGAACGTATTCATTTTAGCCGAATAATTCTTCAAATATCCACTACCTTCTCTTTGAGGGACTGACGTCAATTCGCTTTGCTCGAAATCTTGTTCGGCAATAAATACACTTGAAAAGAATTGGTTTTTGAAAGCAATCCAGTCCAAACGTCCCGGGATAGACTCTTTCACATCTTTTGCTCCGGAAAGTTCATCCGTATCGTCTCCGGAGAATTTATAAGTAAGAGTTGAATAACGTTCTTCAAATTTGAAGCCCTTTTCAATTTGACGTGCACGTTGTTTCCAATCAATATCTACGTAGTTGATGGAAGAAGACAGCTTGTTCCGCATATTGACGGCTTGAATCGTGAAATTCATCAGGTAGCTGTCATTGTTTAATGCATAATTGAAATCAATATAACTTGCACTGTCGGCAACCAAACGCATGGTAACAGTCGTATCGCTTACATTGACAGGAGTAAAGAATAAATCTTCCGTATCAATCGCTCCCTTTTTATTATAGAACGTAAAGTTTAGACTGGCATCATTCCCATTAAACAATACGAGAGGTTCTTTATTCTGACCATTGTAATCTTTCAATGTTGCGGAATAAATACGACCTCCTTTATTGCTGAACGTCAGTTTTACGACAGCATTTTCAATGGTGGTAAATGATTCTTTTCCTTGCATTGAGTTGTAAAACAATGCACTGGTGTCTGCTGCCTGAATAGATGGTTCGGAAGTTGCCGATAATTTAGCTTGCATCTCCGCTTTCTTTGCTGCTTCTTGTTGTACGACAGCAATAGAGTCCTGATAGCGTTTCATTTGAGCTATTTCCTCTTGATTAGGACGGCTCAGAATACTAAAACCTACCAAAACGGCACCTATCAATCCAAATCCTATTAAGGTGTTTTTATCCATTTCTTTTTTTTATAGTTAATAATTTATTTACTGATAGCCGCTTTAATGAATGACAGGAATAACGGATGCGGATGCAATACCGTACTGCTGTATTCCGGATGGAACTGAGTTCCGATGTACCATTTTAAGGCTGGTATCTCGATGATTTCTACCAAGTCTGATTCCGGATTAATACCTACACACGCCATACCATGTTTTTCGAATTCAGCTTTATATTCATTGTTGAATTCGTAACGATGGCGGTGACGTTCCTGAATATGTTCCGAATGATATGCCTCGAATGTTTTTGAGTTTTTGTTTATGATACATTCATAGGCTCCCAGACGCATGGTTCCACCCATGTTGGTTATAGATTTTTGCTCTTCCATAATGTCGATGACATTGTGAGGCGTTTTTTCATCCATTTCTCTGGAATTGGCATCTGCATATCCTAATACGTTGCGTGCAAATTCAATAGCCATACATTGCATTCCCAGACAAATACCGAATGTCGGTTTGTTATGCTCACGAGTGTATTTAGCTGCTACAAATTTGCCTTCAATACCTCTCTGACCGAATCCCGGACAGATAACCACACCATCGACATGTCCCAACTTTTCTTCTACATTTTCGTTTGTAAGCGCTTCGGATTGAACATATTCGATTTTAAGTTTATGGTCATTGTATGTGGCAGCTTGTGAAAGTGATTCCAATATTGATTTGTATGCATCTTGCAATTCTACATATTTACCTACTAAGGCAATCGTCACCACTTCTTTCGCGCTAACACGTCTTTTCAAGAACTCTTTCCAAGGACCTAATTCCGGTTTCTCTCCGATAGGAAGCCCCATCTTGCGGAGGATTGTTTCATCCAACCCTTGTTCCTGCATTTTTAATGGAACTTCGTAAATAGTAGAAAGGTCGACTGATTGTACTACGGCAGACTCCTCTACATTACAGAATAATGCAACTTTTTTACGTATATTGGCGTTCAGTTCATGTTCGGCACGTAATACTATTATATCCGGTTGAACTCCTAACGATTGCAGTTCTTTTACAGAATGCTGGGTTGGTTTTGTCTTTAATTCTTTTGCTGCAGCAAGAAACGGTACATAGGTAAGATGTACACATAATGCGTCACGACCTAATTCCCATTTTAATTGTCGAATACTTTCCAAATACGGAAGAGACTCTATATCACCTACTGTTCCACCGATTTCGGTAATGACAAAATCAAATTTGTATTTGTTTCCAAGTAATTTCACATTACGTTTGATTTCATCGGTAATGTGTGGGATAACTTGTATCGTTTTTCCCAAATAATCTCCGCGACGTTCCTTGTCTATCACACTTTTGTAAATACGTCCGGTTGTAATGTTGTTAGCCTTTGTTGTCTGAATGCCTAAAAAACGTTCATAATGCCCCAAATCTAGGTCGGCTTCGTGTCCGTCTACTGTAACGTAACATTCTCCGTGTTCATAAGGATTTAATGTACCCGGATCAATATTGATGTATGGATCAAATTTCTGGATAGTAACTTTGTAACCTCTGGCTTGCAGAAGTTTACCTATTGAAGATGACATTATTCCTTTGCCTAATGAGGAGGCTACTCCACCAGTTACGAAGATATACTTTGTTTCTCCCACGACTGTAATATTTTAATTAAATTTTATTTGTCCTGTTCGCTCTTAAAGTCCGCAAAATTAAAAAAAAATAGGGAAGAATCGAAGGTTTCCTTTAAAAAACATTCTATTAAAAAATATTATTACTCAGTTAAATGCTTTATAATTTACTTATTGATTGTGCTGGTTTAAGTATTTAATGTATTTTTGCGGAAAAATTCTCAAATAGATGAAAAAGTATTTTGTTTTAGGATTGTTTCTAATAGGGGGGATTGTGGCTTTCGGGCAGAAGAAAAGTGTACATTCCAATAAGAAAGATGTCGGATTTTCTATTTATACTCAATACGTAGATACATTACAAAAAATACATAATAAGTATTTTGCCGGACTTGATTCATTGAATAATGATACTGTACCGGAAAGGAATATAGAATTAAAACCGTATTATTTTAAATTGTTTGTACCTTTAACCTATTATTATGCTCCGATAGAACAAGCTTTTGAGTCCCATTGGCAACCGGCTCGTTTGGAAGAGGTCTCTTATAATCAGGATTCTTTATTTCCTGTGACTAAAAAGCGCTTTGACAAAATGGAACGTGCGGATCGTAGAGTTAATAAAGCATTATTGTCAATGTATGTTGCTCGACCAGATAGGATTGTTTACACGGAAAATCAGATAGCAAGAAAGAAAACGTTCCAAAAACAAGTAATGGAAAAGTTACCACCAAAAATCCGTGTAATTGAATTGTTTGAACCGGATCCGGTAGATACGAATGTCGGCGATGCAGAACTTTTGGTTAAGAAACCTAATTTCTGGTCTACAGGGGGAGACGGTGCTTTGCAATTCTCCCAGAATTATATATCAGATAACTGGTATAAAGGAGGTGAAAGTTCCAATTCGATGGTAGCACAATTACATTTATTTGCGAACTATGATGATAAGCAAAGGATTGAATTTGATAATGAATTACATTTTAATTTAGGGTTTATCAGTGCTCCGTCTGATACAGTACATAAATATCGTACCAATAATGATTTACTTCGTTTGACAAGTAAATTGGGTATAAAAGCTGTTTCGAAATGGTATTATACATTATCGGCGGAATTTAAGACACAGTTCTTTTCAAATTATAAGACTAACTCGGATATAAAACAATCTGCATTTATGACCCCGACAGAGTTAAAGTTGGGGCTTGGTATGGATTATAAATTGAGTGAAAAGAAAATCAATCTATCTGTTTTATTGTCTCCTTTATCTTATAACTTTACCTATTTAGCTGATAGGGATGTTGATCCTACAGCATTTGGAGTAAAAGCCGGACAGAATAAGTTAAGTGAAATCGGTTCTCGTTTACAAGTTAATTATACATGGACAATTATTCCTGCTATTATTTGGGAATCCCGTTTCTCATATTTTACTAATTATAAGAGGGTAGAGTCTGAATGGGAGAATACTTTTAATTTCGTATTAAATCGTTATTTGTCTACTAAGTTGTTTGTGCATGCTCGTTATGATGACAGTTCTAAACCGGAAGATGGCAGCGGATATTTTCAGTTGAAAGAATTGCTTAGTTTCGGTATTAATTATAAATGGTAGACATAAAACATACTTCTTTATTTAAGGTTTAGGCAAATCCCGTAGATTATATAGATACAGATTCTTATAATTTACGGGGTTTGTATTTATGAACTATTTTCTGTCTTTTTACACTTTCTGTATCTTATTTCCTATGCTTCTGTAGTGAAAACGATTGTTTTTATGCTTTTATGTTATTTGATGGAAGTGTGATACTAAAATCAGCTATGAAAAAAGACCAATTTTTTGCATATTATTTTGATGATAATAGTTTTTAGTTTCCAATTATTGTGTATTTTTGCAGCAATTTGTAATGTGCAGTTTACAAAATGGCTAATATAATAAAACATAAAGGTACTGTGGAAAACATTGATGGATCTCTTTATAGAGTAAGGATTCAGCAGACGTCGGCCTGTGCTTCTTGCAGTGCTAAAGGGTATTGTAGTTCTTCCGACAGTAAAGAGAAGATTATCGAGGTGTACGATAGTTCCAATTCGTATAAGGTGGGAGAAGAGGTGATGATATATGGAACTACTTCCATGGGGATGAAAGCGGTATTAATCGCTTTTGTTATACCTTTCGTTCTCTTACTGGTTGCTTTGTTTGTTGCAATGTCTCTAAGCCAAGATAATGAATTATTTTCTGCTTTAGTTTCTCTTTGTGTCCTTGTACCTTATTATATAGTACTTTATTTCCTTCGGAATAGATTTAGAAAGAATTTCTCATTTACATTAAAACCAATAAATAATAACTAACTTATGGATTTAATTCTGATTGCAGTTATTTCTTTGGGAGCTATCGGCCTGATTGCCGCTATTATTTTATATGTAGCTTCTAAGAAATTTGCTGTGTATGAAGATCCGCGAATTGCTCAGGTAGCAGAAGTGCTTCCTCAGGCAAATTGTGGTGGCTGTGGTTATCCCGGATGTTCAGGCTTTGCTGATGCATGTGTTAAGGCCGGTTCATTAGAGGGTAAATTCTGTCCGGTAGGAGGCCAGCCTGTTATGACTCAGGTGGCTGAAATCCTGGGATTAGATGCCGGTACTGCCGAGCCGATGGTGGCTGTGGTAAGATGTAACGGTAGTTGTGAACATCGTCCCCGAGTAACAAAGTATGACGGAGCGGTATCTTGTGCGATTGTCGCTGCTACTTATGGCGGTGAAACAGGATGTAGCTATGGTTGTTTGGGTTGTGGTGATTGTGTCGCTGCATGTCAGTTCGACGCTATTCACATGAATCCTGAAACCGGATTACCGGAAGTGGATGAAGAGAAGTGTACGGCTTGTGGAGCTTGCGTGAAAGCATGTCCGAAGTCTATCATTGAACTTCGTGCCAAAGGTAAGAAGTCACGCCGTGTATTTGTATCTTGTGTCAATAAAGATAAAGGTGCTGTTACACGTAAGGCTTGTGAAGTAGGATGTATCGGTTGTGGCAAGTGCGTGAAGACTTGTCCGTTTGAGGCTATTTCATTGGAAAACAATCTTGCTTACATTGATTTTAATAAATGTAAGTTGTGTCGCAAATGTGTCGAGGTATGCCCGCAACATACAATTCTTGAAGTCAATTTCCCTCCTCGTAAGGTAGAAGCCCCGAAGACTGAAACAACTTCGAAAGCGGATGAAATAAACGTTGCTCCTGCTGTTACCGAAGTAGCAAAAGAGGTGAATGAAACTCCTCAAGCAGAAGCTTAATAAAATGAATAATAAAACATTAAAATATAATCATTGTGAGGACATTTAGAATTGGTGGCGTACATCCGCCCGAGAATAAATTGTCGGCAGGAGAGAAGATTAAGACGCTTGCACTTCCTAAACAAGCTATTATTCCGCTATCTCAACATATCGGTGCTCCTGCAGCAGCAATCGTAAAGAAAGGTGATGTTGTGAAGGTAGGTACACAAATAGCCCAAGCGGGTGGTTTTGTATCTGCTGCAATATTTTCATCCGTTTCCGGGAAAGTTGCTAAGATTGATGAGGTGATAGATGCGAGCGGTTACCGTAAACCTGCTATCTTTATTGATGTAGAAGGGGATGAATGGGAAGAAACCATTGATCGTAGCGAAAATTTGGTAAAGGAATGTAGCTTTACTCCCGAACAGATTATAGAGAAAATCAAGGCTGCCGGTATTGTTGGTATGGGTGGTGCTTGTTTTCCTACACATGTAAAATTGATGCCTCCTCCGGGAAATGTTGCTGAAATATTGATCATCAATGCTGTGGAATGCGAACCTTATCTGACTGCCGACCATCAATTGATGCTGGAAAAGGCGGAGCAGATTATGGTAGGTGTCAGTATTCTGATGAAAGCTATTAAAGTCAGCAAAGCTGTAATCGGTATTGAAAACAATAAGTCGGATGCTATTGCTTTGTTGGCAAGTGTTGCTGTCGCCTATGCCGGAGTGGAAGTTATGCCTTTGAAGGTGAAGTATCCGCAAGGTGGTGAAAAACAATTAATCGATGCAGTTATTGCCCGTCAGGTAGCAAGTGGAGCACTTCCAATTTCTACAGGAGCGGTTGTACAGAATGTTGGAACAGCGTATGCCGTTTATGAAGCTGTACAAAAAAATAAGCCGTTATTTGAACGTGTAGTTACCGTTACCGGGAAATCATTGAAGAATCCGTCGAACTTTTTGGTTCGTATGGGAACTCCGATGAGTATGCTGATTGAAGCAGCCGGAGGGATGCCGGAAGATACTGGAAAAATTATCGGTGGTGGTCCGATGATGGGAAAAGCTTTGGTTAATGCTGAGGTTCCCATCTGTAAAGGCAGTTCGGGCGTTTTGCTGATGAATGACAAAGAAGCTGCCCGTAAAGAGATAAATAACTGTATTCGTTGTGCTAAGTGTGTGAGTGCATGCCCGATGGGACTTGAGCCTTATTTGCTTTCTGCTTTGGCTGAAAATGCCGATTGGGAAAGAATGGAACATGAGGAGATTATGAACTGTATCGAATGTGGTTCATGTCAGTTTACTTGTCCGGCCGGTCGTCCCTTGCTTGATTATTGCCGTTTAGGTAAAGGTAAAGTAGGTGCTATTATTCGCTCACGTAAAAAATAAGTAGAAAAATGGAAAACAAATTAATAGTATCCTTATCGCCCCATGTTCATAGTGGAGACAGCATACAAAAGAATATGTATGGTGTGCTTATTGCATTGATACCTGCTCTTATTGTTTCTTTTATCTATTTCGGGCTGGGTGCTGCAATCGTCACTGTAACCTCTGTTGCGGCATGTGTGTTCTTTGAGTGGGCTATAACTAAGTTCATTCTGAAAAAAGAAAAAACAACTATATGTGACGGGTCTGCCATCATCACCGGTATTTTGTTGGCATTCAATTTACCGTCGAACTTGCCTGTCTGGATTATTATTATCGGCGCATTGGTTGCCATTGGCGTTGGTAAAATGTCATTTGGCGGGTTAGGCAATAATCCGTTCAATCCGGCTTTAGTAGGACGTGTCTTTCTTTTGATTTCTTTCCCGGTACAAATGACTTCATGGCCGGTTAACACCTTTTCAGCGATGGCAAGTGTCGATGGAATCTCCAGTGCAACGCCATTGGCTTTGATGAAACAGGCTATACATGGAAATGCGGATGCATTGAAAGAAATTCCCGATTCCCTTTCATTGTTGTTGGGTACGAATCCGGGTTCTTTGGGAGAGGTTTCGGCATTGGCTTTGCTTATCGGCCTTGCCTATATGCTGTGGAAGAAGATCATCACCTGGCATATTCCGGTAACGATTATTGCTACCGTATTTGTATTTGCCGGTCTGATGAACTTGGTTAATCCGGAAGTATATGCTTCTCCGCTTACTCATTTATTGACGGGAGGTTTAATGTTGGGAGCTATCTTCATGGCAACCGACTACGTTACTTCTCCGATGAGTAAGAAGGGAATGATTATTTATGGTATTGGTATTGGCTTCTTTACGGTGGTTATCCGTCTGTTCGGTGCATATCCGGAAGGTATGTCGTTTGCGATTCTTATCATGAACGCCTTTACACCGTTGATCAATACTTATTGCAAACCTAAAAGATTCGGGGAGGTAGTGAAGAAATGAAAAAGTTACAATCATCATTTAAGAATATGGCTATCGTATTGACTGCGGTAACTGTAATTGCCGGGGCTTTGTTGGGTTATGTAAATGATTTGACGAAGGGACCGATAGCGGATGCTAATGCAAAGGCATTGAGTGATGCTATTGCTGTTGTAGTGCCCGGTTTTGATAATCAACCGACTGAGAATCCGGAAACCATAGAAGTGAACGGGGCATCTTATACTATATATAAGGCAACCAAAGGAGGAGAGTTTATCGGCGCAGCTGTTCGATCTACATCTAATGGCTTCGGTGGCCCTTTGACTATTCTTGTCGGATTTGATGCGGATGGGAACATTATTGATTATTCTTTGTTGAGTCATGCTGAAACTCCGGGACTTGGTTCTAAAGCGGATATTTGGTTTAAGAAGGACGGCAAAGGTTCTGTTATCGGGATGAATCCGGGGAAGAATCCATTGTCGGTGAGTAAGGACGGTGGTAATATTGATGCCATAACAGCTTCTACCATTACATCACGTGCTTTCTTGGCAGCAGTGAACAATGCTTATCAGGCTTATGCCAACGGAGATAGCGCCGACGTTACAACGGGAGCTACAAGTAAACCTTCTCAAACGGAAGAGGTAGATAATTCTATTAACCAGGCAAATTAAAGAAAGGAGTAGATTATGAATAATTTTAAAGTTTTGATGAATGGGATTGTTAAAGAGAATCCTACATTTGTGCTCCTTTTGGGTATGTGTCCTACTTTGGGAACAACTTCCTCTGCCATTAATGGTATGGGAATGGGATTGGCAACCATGTTTGTCTTGATATGTTCCAATGTGGTTATTTCGTTGATTAAGAATTTAATCCCGGATATGGTTCGTATTCCGTCATTTATTGTGGTTATTGCATCGTTTGTGACGGTATTGCAAATGGTAATGCAGGCTTATGTACCGGCATTATACGCTACATTGGGTCTATTCATTCCATTAATTGTTGTGAACTGTATCGTGCTGGGACGTGCGGAAGCTTTTGCTGCAAAAAACGGTCCTCTACCATCGTTCTTTGACGGATTGGGTATGGGATTGGGATTTACCATTGCGTTGACATTACTTGGTGCGGTTCGTGAGTTGCTTGGTACCGGAAAGATATTCGATATCACAGTGCTTCCTGAACAATATGGAATGTTGATATTTGTGTTGGCACCGGGTGCATTTATTGCATTAGGGTATCTGATTGCCATTGTCAATAAGTTTAAAAAGGCGTAACTGCATAAAATAGAAGCTATATGGAATATATATTAATATTTATCACAGCAATATTTGTGAACAACATTGTGTTGTCACAGTTTCTTGGAATCTGTCCGTTTTTAGGAGTATCCAAGAAAGTAGAAACGGCAATAGGTATGTCAGCAGCGGTTGCTTTTGTGTTGGTTATCGCTACCATTGTAACTTATCTTATCCAGAAATATGTTCTGGATGCATTTGGCTTGGAGTATTTGCAGACAATATCCTTTATTTTGGTTATAGCAGCCTTAGTGCAGATGGTTGAGATTGTATTAAAGAAGGTATCTCCCGCACTTTATCAGGCATTGGGTGTTTTCTTACCGTTGATTACGACCAACTGTTGTATTCTTGGTGTGGCTATTTTGGTTATCCAGAAAGATTTCAATTTGCTGACCGGAGTTGTTTATGCAATTTCTACGGCAATTGGTTTTGGCTTGGCATTAATCATTTTTGCAGGACTTCGTGAACAGATGAGTCTGGTGAAGATTCCTAAAGGGATGCAAGGTACTGCCATTGCATTGGTAACAGCAGGTTTGTTAGCTATGGCATTCATGGGATTCTCCGGAGTAGACGGTGGATTGAAAGTTTTGTTCGGACTGAATTAATCTCTTACATACGAACAAGAGAGGCTGGCTTCTTTATGAGGTCAGCCTTTTTGTTGTATGCCGGTGGAATATGCAAATCCAGTCACTAAGGAATCGGGCTTGTCAATCGGGATTTTACGCTAAATCCTCTTTTTATGCATGTTTTAAATTGCACTTGAACTGCCTTCACCTCTTCACTATTCAGGGATAAATCATTGCTGAATAATAACTTACGGTGAATACACTTTTTTTACTATCGCTCTGTCCCTGACTTTGCCCCGTCCTTCCATCTTAATATTTATTTAATTAACATGATTTTCAACGAAAAAAGTACCTTCACTCTAATTTATTGATATTCAGATATAAATATGCAAAACGTGATAAGGTGAAGGCAAGTCCAAGTAAAAGTTGAAAACAGCTAAATTAGCAGAATAAACGAGCTGAAAACGCCTAAGGGAGTGATGCCTTACGCTCCCGTAGATGTAAGCTATCGCCCAAAGGAGCGTTAGCCATCACCCCTTTGAGTGATAGGTGCCACTCACTTAGGTGATAAAAAACGATCTTGATGTTTTCAAAAAACATCAAGGGTCTTTTAAATATTCATCAGGTTGTTTGAAAAAAACATAAGGTCGTTTGATTACGAAGATACGGTCGATTGTTCACAAACTCCTATCGTTTGTCGACAATCGACCGTATGTTGAACAGTATATCTTATATTTCTATCAATTATGTGTCTCACATTTTTGTCAGTAAACCATGAGATAAATAAGGAAAAAATGATACTCAATACGAATTAATATAAAAAAGGTAGAACTTATAAGAAGAAAAATATATCTTTGCTTGGAGATGTAAATGGTGATTTACTTCAGATTAAAATAGTAATAGGAAGCGTTGTGTTTTTATTCTTGTTTCTGAAAACCTGAGAAATTTTAAGAAACTACAAGGATAGCACAGTGGTTTCTCACGTATATGCGTGAGGACTACTGTCTATTGTTTGTAGTTTCGGGTTTTCTCAGGACCTTCAGAAACAAATAATAGCATGTAGTTCCACGCTTTCGTATTTATTAGAATGCCTTTCTGGAACTAAAAGGTTGAGAAACACGATTATGAAACCAATAGGATTACTTATTAAACAACGTTTGGAGGAAGAGGAACGTACCGTCGCATGGTTTGCCCGGAAACTGTCATGCAGCTATGCAAATATCTATAAAATATTCGGGAAACAAAGTCTTGATACGGAATTGCTTACACGAATATCTAAAATTCTTAATCATGATTTCTTTCAGGATTTATCTGAAGATTTAAAAAATGAATGAATGATTTTCAACTAATTGGCAATAGTTGTGTGAATAGATTGGAGATGGTGCCATAATCTATATATGAACTTATGATATTACTTTTGTAAAAAGTTATTTCATGAAGATATGTATTATAGATAAATCAAAATTAATTTAGTAAAAAGAAAGTTGACATGAAAAAGTTATTTTATTTATTCGCACTTGTATGTGTTTGTCTTTGGTTTACATCTTGTGAAGATGATGACGCGGTGAAATTGACAATTAATACATCTGCTTATGATGTAGTAAAGGATTTGAAGGATGCAGACGGTAATTTGTATTTCACGGGAAAGTTGGAGGATGATCTTCAGATTCGTATTTCTTTTTTGGTAAGAAAACATGTGTCGAATAGTTTTGAAATCGTAGCTCAAGGAATTCGTTATATTAATGATATAAAGTCAATAGCTTCTTATACAACACAAGAACTGGAACCGGGAGTATATGATGTTATAATTGTAAGTGATTTCATTAAAGGTGAAAAAGAGTTTAATACGGTGACTGCCAATGAACAATATAAAGGGTTGAATGTCGCCTGTAAAGAAAGTGCAGGAGTTTATAATGCTTTTGGTACTGCTTATATGGCAGATATAACAGTTGAAAAGAAAACAGATGTCACACTTAATACTATAAAAAAAGGAAGTTTGGTAACTCTGCTTTTTAAGAATACTGACCAAATGAAAAGTGCTTCATACAAAATGTCTTTGGAGAAATTTGTATATGTTGCTTTAGGCTCTTTCGGAAATGAGTTTAATAAAAAAACAGGTGCGCTTGAACATCCTTTAACTAAGTCAATAATAAGTGCACAACATTATTGTGCTAGTATGGAAGCTCAAAATAGTACAGATCTTCTCACGGTTAGTTGGATTTCCGGTGCATTTGCCGATGGCTATTATAGTGTTGAACTCTCCAATAATGAGGATAAAGTTATTGAATTGGATTTTGCAACCGATCAGGGAACATTGAAATAAACATTTGAGCTAATTGAATGGCTATAGAAAGATCGTTTCAACCCATATTGAAGCGGTCTTTTTTTTATGTGTTATGATTCGATATGTAGCAGAATAGGGGAATTATACTTTGTTTAGTATAACTTTATAAATAAATATCTTTATTTCTTTCTTAACTTTTCAATTTTATGCTTACTTTTGTCCGGAAATATAAAGTAAAGGATGACAATGACATTGATAGTGCTTGCTGCAACAATGGGTAATAAGTATGGTGGATTGAAACAATTGGAAGGTATTGGTCCTAATGGTGAAACAATTCTCGATTACTCTATATATGATGCGGTCAAAGCAGGTTTTAATAAGGTAGTCTTCGTTATTAGTAAATATTTTGAGGAAGATTTTAAGACGAAAGTTTCCGGGAAATATGAAAATATAGTAGATGTAGATTATGTTTTTCAGGAAGTGGAATTGGTTTCGGAAGAATTAAGAAATCCAAAACGGGCATTGTTATGGGGATCTGCACATGCTGTATTAATGGGAGAATCTGTTATAGATGGTCCGTTTGGAGTTATTAATGCAGTGAATTTCTATCAGCGTGAAAGTTTTGAGCTGTTATATAGAAATCTTTTAGAAAGGAAAAATACTTCTTATCAATACTTTATGATTAGTTATCGCTTGTCTAATGTAATGCCTGAAAGTGGTGGCGTAACCAGGGGGATATGCGATATTAATAGTGATGGAGAGCTTCAGTCGGTGATAGATCGGCATGGAGTGGAGCGTGTTAGTGGTAATCCGATGTTTCTGAATGAATATAATAAATGGGTAGAGTTGGATGAAAATGTTTTTGTTTCTATGAATATGTGGGGATTTACTCCTGATATCTTCAAACATATCCGAGAAGCCTTTGATGAATTTATAAAAGAGAAGGGGATGGATATGAAAGCGCATTTTTCAATACCTGACTTTATTAATGGAATGATAAGTAAAGGTCTGCATGTTAAAACCATAGAGACACCGGCCAAGTGGATGGGACTTGTTTCTCCTGATGATAGAATTCAAGTGATACTTCGTATCAATGAATTGGTGAGAAAAGGAGTTTATCCGGCAAAACTTTTTGAACCTAATTTACAAAACAAACAATAGTATGAAAGAAAGAATTTTGGTAACAGGTGGTACGGGGTATATCGGCTCGCATACTGTAGTAGAATTGCAGAATAGTGGTTATGAGGTGATTATTGTAGATAATCTTTCAAATTCCAGTGCTGATGTAGTAGATAATATTGAGAAAGTTTCGGGTATTCGTCCTGCTTTTGAGAAATTGGATTGCCTTGACCTTGATGGTCTTGATGCTGTATTTGCTAAATATAAAGGCATAAAAGGCATTATTCATTTTGCAGCAAGCAAAGCTGTGGGCGAGTCCGTACAAAAACCTCTGTTGTATTACCGTAACAATCTTGTTTCATTAATTAATCTATTAGAATTAATGCCGAAGCATGGAGTAGGAGGTATCATCTTCTCATCTTCTTGTACTGTTTACGGCCAACCGGATGAATTGCCGGTTACGGAGAAAGCTCCAATAAAGAAAGCCGAATCTCCTTATGGTAATACAAAACAAATCAATGAAGAAATTATTCGTGATACGGTAGCTTCCGGCTCACCTATCAATGCGATTCTTCTTCGTTATTTTAATCCTATCGGTGCACATCCGTCTGCATTACTTGGTGAGTTACCTAATGGTGTTCCTCAAAATTTGATTCCTTATCTTACTCAAACAGCAATCGGCATACGTGAGCAATTAAGCGTGTTTGGTGATGATTATAATACTCCTGACGGTTCATGTATCCGTGATTTTATTAATGTTGTGGACTTGGCGAAAGCTCATGTCATAGCTATTGATCGGATTTTGAACAAAAAGCAAAAGGAAAGTGTTGAAGTATTTAATATAGGTACCGGACGTGGACTCTCTGTGTTGGAATTGATCAATGCTTTTGAAGAGGCAACAGGAGTGAAGTTGAATTATAAGATAGTAGGACGTCGTGCCGGAGATATTGAAAAGGTTTGGGCAAATCCGGAATATGCCAATGAAGAATTAGGTTGGACTGCAAAAGAAACCATCGAGGATACGTTAAAATCCGCTTGGAATTGGCAGTTAAAGCTCCGAGAAAGGGGAATACAATAACCTTTAACTTTTTTTATATTCAAAGTATGAACAAAAACGCTATATTTGCGTTCAATAAGTGCAAATGAACCTGATACTTCTTTATGGATATGTGAATACCTATGAGTAGTTTTATATGATTCTAAAACATATAACAGGTAAAAATTGCATAGTAGTTTTGTCGTGTTTTATTTTGTGTTTGTGTTGTGGCGTTTCCTCGACGTGAGTCGGGGAAACGTTTTTTTATATTCTAATTCTATCCTTTATTAATATATAGTGAACCAAGATTCTTTAATTCTGCTATTTGCCTTAGCTCAGGAATCTCCTTAAAGATTCCGAAAACAGAAGAACCGGAACCCGACATTGAAGCATAGACAGCTCCATGGTGATATAACAGATTCTTTATCGTGTTTATTTGGGGGTGATTGGCAAAGACGCTTATCTCAAAATCATTCTTCATTAAATCTTTCCATTCTTCAATCGGCTTTTGAATGACTTCTTTTAAAGATGTTTTTGGACACATGGGTTTAATCAAAGAGAATGCCTCCCGAGTAGAAACGAAAATATCAGGTTTAATGATTATGATATGATAATTTTCCAAGGTGAGATTTATTGGTTCGAATATGTTACCTATTCCGGTTGCGAATACGGGTTTGTTGTTTATAAAGAAAGCACAGTCCGCTCCTAAGGTTGCTGCGTAAGCTTCCAATTGTTTCTTGGTGATATTTAGTTGATAAGTATCATTCAGAAGTTTCAGCATGAAAGCCGCATCGGAAGAACCGCCTCCCAGACCAGCGCCGGATGGTATATGTTTGTGTAAGTAGATATCGATAGGAGGAATGGGATATTCTTTTTGTAGTAAACGGTATGCTTTTACTACAAGGTTATCTTCTGCTTTACCCTCTACGGAAGCCCCTGAAATATGTATCTGAAATTCTTCTTCGCTTTCCTTTAAATCTACTACTTCCAGAGCGTCTTCAATATGTACCGGATAGAAAATGGTTTCCAAATTATGGTACCCGTCCGAGCGTTTTTCTACGATGTTCAGACCTAAATTTATTTTTGCATTCGGAAAAGTTATCATCTTTATTTGTTTTAGTTTTCAAAGATAATTGTTCATGATTAAAAATAAAGAATGGATATGGGAAAATCATTTGTTAATTTTATCTTTGCGGTTATAATATGGAAAATATCATACTATGAAGAAGTATAATTTACTTGTTTTTGTATTCAGTTGCATTGCTACAACATTGTTTGCGCAGATGCCGGTAGAAAAGGGCTTGAAAAGTATAAACCGATTATCGGCGGAAGCATACATTCAATTTTTAGCAGATGATGAATTGCAAGGACGTGAGGCTGGACAACATGGAGCAAATCTGGCATCATCATATATTGTTTCTTGCTTGAAAGTGATAGGAATACCGTCATTGGGAGAAGATTATTATCAACCATTCGAGGCTTATAGAAAAGAACGTCAGCGTAAAGGGCGTTTGGAAGTGAATCCCGATTCAATTGCAATTATTAAAAAAGGAGTACATCAACGATATGATATGCGGAATGTTTTAGGGATGATTCCTGGAAAGAACTCTGATGAATACGTGATAGTGGGAGCGCATTTTGACCATTTAGGTATGGATCCCATGCTTCATGGTGATCATATTTATAATGGTGCAGACGATAATGCTTCAGGAGTTTCGGCTGTGTTGCAGATTGCAAAGGCATTTGTGGAAACAGGAAAACAACCGGAGCGTAATGTGATTTTTGCTTTTTGGGATGGGGAAGAGAAAGGATTACTGGGCTCTAAATATTTTGTGCAGAATTGTTCTTTTATTAAGGATATAAAAGGTTATTTGAATTTCGATATGATAGGCCGGAATAATAAGCAGGAACAGCCAAAACATGTTGTCTATTTTTATACGGAAGCTAATCAGAGTTTTGGTAAGTGGTTGAGAGAAGATATTAAAAAATATAATTTGCAGTTGGAACCGGATTATCGTCCTTGGGATAAGCCTTTAAGTGGAAGTGATAATGCTTCATTCGCATCGGTAGGAATACCTGTTATTTGGTATCATACGGATGGGCATCCTGATTATCATTTACCATCAGATGAGTCTTCTCGTTTAAATTGGGATAAAATTGTGGAAATCACAAAAGCTTCTTTTTTGAATGCTTGGAATTTGGCTAATGAAAAAGATTATTAACTGCTGATACCTACGCTTTTCCAGCTTTTGCTATGGATGTGAACAAAATGGTGTTTATAACTAAATGGTATGCGAATCTTTAAAAATCATTTGTAAATCCTATCTTTGTTCCCGCAAATATATGAAACGGAAGAAATGGAAGCAAAAAAAAATACAAGAGCAACAAAATCTAAAGTACAGCCAACTAATGAATATGGACATCTACAACCTCAGGCGAGAGAGTTGGAAGAAGCGGTATTGGGTGCGTTAATGATAGAAAAAGATGCTTATTCGCTGGTTAGTGAGATTCTCCGTCCGGAGTCATTCTATGAACATATACATCAATTGATTTATGCTGCTATCACAGACTTGGCAGTTCGTCAGGAGCCTGTGGATATTCTTACTGTAACAGAGCAGTTGAAGAAGCGCGGCGAACTGGATGAAGTAGGAGGACCGTTTTATATTGCCCAATTAAGCGGTAAAGTTGCCTCTTCAGCTCATATAGAGTATCATGCCCGAATTATAGCTCAAAAGTATCTTGCACGTCAATTAATTACCTTTACGAGTGAAATACAGTCAAAAGCTTTTGATGAAACAATTGATGTTGACGATTTGATGCAAGAGTCTGAGGGAAAACTGTTTGAAATTTCTCAGCGTAATATGAAGAAGGACTATACGCAGATAAATCCGATTATCTCGGAAGCGTATGAACTTCTTCAGAAAGCTGCAGCTCGTACCGATGGTTTAAGTGGTTTGGAAAGTGGTTTTCATGCTTTGGATAAGATGACGTCTGGCTGGCAAAATTCCGATTTGATTATTATCGCTGCACGTCCGGCAATGGGTAAGACTGCTTTCGTGCTTTCTATGGCAAAGAATATAGCTGTGAATTTTAAGAATCCTGTAGCTTTGTTCTCACTGGAAATGAGTAATGTACAGTTGGTCAACCGTTTAATTGTGAATGTGTGCGAAATTCCCGGCGAAAAGATTAAGAGCGGACAACTCGCGCCTTATGAATGGGGGCAGCTTGACTATAAGATAAAGGAGCTTTATGATGCTCCGCTTTATGTGGATGATACACCGTCGCTTTCTGTTTTTGAATTGCGTACCAAAGCACGTCGGTTGGTGCGAGAGCATGGAGTGAAGATTATTATCATTGACTACCTTCAGTTAATGAATGCGAGTGGTATGTCTTTTGGTAGCCGTCAGGAAGAGGTCAGTACAATATCCCGTTCTTTGAAAGGACTTGCCAAAGAATTGAACATCCCTATTATTGCTTTGTCGCAGTTGAATCGTGGTGTGGAAAGTCGTGAAGGGATTGAAGGAAAACGTCCTCAACTGAGTGACCTTCGTGAATCCGGAGCTATTGAGCAGGATGCCGATATGGTTTGTTTTATTCATCGTCCGGAATATTATAAGATATTTCAAGATGATAAAGGAAATGATTTGCGTGGTATGGCGGAAATAATTATTGCTAAACACCGTAATGGTGCGGTAGGAGATGTTTTATTGCGTTTCAAAGGAGAATTTGCACGTTTTCAGAATCCGGATGACGATATGGTAGTACCTTTGCCGGAAGAAGAAAGGGTTTTAGGTTCCCGCATGAATAGTGCCGGGGCTGTACCTCCGCCTCCTGCTGAAGCTTTTCCGAATGAACCCGGTCCTTTTGGAACAGCCGTGCAAGATGGACCGTTACCTTTTTAAATCTATTTTATCTCTATAGGTTTTTCACATAATATAAATGCTACGGCTGAATAACTTGGATTCTACCGTAGCATTTTAGTTATATTTTTCCTTATGCTTGATTATTTAAAAACGCGTCATGACTTCTACCACTAATTTATCTTGTTCGGATTCAAGTGGTACTGCATTTTTGCGATAGAAATATTTTTCATAATTAAGGCGTATGTCGGCAACAAAAGCCTTTTTACCAATACTTAATGTCATACCACCTGTGATGCGATGACGTTTGTAGTCGTTAATTTCAAGTTTTCCGCTTTCTTCATTAGCCTTACCGTTACTATGGTCAGTCATCATATCATAGCGGGCAAGGAAAGATATTTTGCTGAATATTTTGCGTAGTGGCAAATCATAATTGATGAAACTATTAACAGCATGTACATCTTTGAAAGCGTTATTTTCATAATTCTTATATAAATACTCACCTTCAACATGGAAGCCGCAAAAATTATAATAAGCACCGATATCATACATATAAATACGGGCAATGTCCGGTTTGATTGTTTGCATACTCAATGTCAGGTTGCTGCCATTAATTGGAAAGAATTGGGCTTTGACGGAGTAATTCAGATCTTTATGCCATTCTTTTTGTTGAGTAAGTCCTGAACCGTTGAATGCTCCTGCTTCTATACAAAAAGGAAATCTACCTTTAAAATCATATCCGAGAGTTGCACCGACATCGCGTACATTGCCTACCTGTTTGGCAATGAAAGAACGGTTTGCGAAATATTGTTGGTGTGGTGAACGATGTGCGTCAATGGTGAAAGGAACGCGCATTTGTCCGATAGTCGCACTTAGTCCGTTGACAGGATAAATACGTGTATAAGCATCAAGCATCTTGATTGTTCCTTCGTCGGAAAGATCTATTTCTGCCTTATATGCTACAATAGGGTGAACGTTCCCCGTTAAACTGAAACGTGCGTTACGAACCTGAAAGCGACTTGCTTTCATTTCCGGTTGGTATTCATACTTTCCTCTGATTGTTCCATGAATCTCAGGCAAGTAATCTTCTGTTTCCATTTTTGTTTTATCCAATTTCTTTCCATCTTCATTGTGTGGCTCCTGAGCCATGATAGATGAAGCAGTCAATAGGAATAATAAGGTAGTAAATGTATATTTCATTGTCTTTTATAGATTTTGTGACAAAAGTATGTACAACATATTATATCCGAATGTCATATATATTACAATTATGTTACATAATATGTTTGGTATTTATATAAATAGGTGAAGAAGATTTTCAACTATTTTTTTCCTCTCAACCGAAAAACTTATTAACTTTGCAAGTCCTTTTTAGAAACATATAAAAAATAATGATATGAATATCAGTTATAACTGGTTAAAAGAGTATGTCAATTTCGATTTGACAGCAGATGAAGTTGCTGCTGCCTTGACTTCTATAGGTCTGGAAACCGGCGGGGTGGAGGAAGTTCAAACAATTAAAGGTGGTCTTGAAGGTATTGTTATTGGTGAAGTGCTTACCTGCGAACCTCATCCTAATTCTGACCATATGCATATTACTACCGTCAATTTAGGAGATGGTGAACCTGTACAAATTGTGTGTGGGGCAGCTAATGTTGCAGCAGGACAAAAAGTAGTTGTTGCGACTTTGGGAACCAAATTATATGATGGCGATGAATGTTTCACGATCAAAAAATCAAAGCTTCGTGGTGTGGAATCCAACGGAATGATTTGTGCGGAAGATGAAATAGGTATAGGTACCAGCCATGATGGTATTATAGTTCTTCCGGCAGATGCCGTCCCGGGAACACCGGCTAAGGAATATTACAATATAAAGAGTGATTATGTACTTGAGGTGGATATCACTCCTAATCGTGCTGATGCATGTTCGCATTATGGGGTTGCTCGTGATTTATATGCTTATCTCGTTCAGAATGGTTATAAGGCGGAATTGAAGAAACCTTCGGTTGAAGCATTCAAAGTAGACAATCATGATTTGGATATAGCTGTTACGGTAGAGAATAATGAAGCTTGTCCGAGATATGCAGGGGTAACAGTTCATGGAGTAACAGTAAAAGAAAGTCCGGAATGGTTGCAGGATAAATTGAGAACAATCGGTTTACGTCCTATTAATAATGTAGTAGATATAACAAATTATATCGTACATGCTTTTGGACAGCCGCTTCATTGTTTTGATGCAGCTAAGATCAAGGGAAATCATATCCGCGTGAAAACAATGCCGAAAGATACTGTTTTTGTTACATTGGATGAAGTGGAGCGCAAATTGAATGAGCGTGATTTGATGATTTGTAATGAAGAGGAGGCAATGTGTATTGCCGGAGTATTTGGAGGATTGGATTCCGGAAGTACAGAAGCAACTACGGATGTATTTCTTGAAAGTGCTTATTTCCATCCTACATGGGTTCGTAAGACAGCTCGTCGTCATGGCTTGAACACGGATGCGTCATTCCGTTTCGAACGTGGCATAGATCCGAATAATGTTATTTATTGTTTGAAGCTTGCAGCTTTGATGGTGAAAGAGCTTGCCGGAGGTACTATTTCTTCTGACATAAAAGATGTTTATCCTACTCCGTTTGAAGATTTTAAGGTAGATCTTTCTTATGAGTATGTTAATTCTTTGGTGGGTAAAGTAATTCCGGTTGAAACGATAAAGAGCATTGTAAACAGTCTTGAAATGCGAGTATTGGAAGATACTCCGGAAGGTTTAAAGTTAGCTGTTCCTCCTTATCGTGTGGATGTACAACGTCCGTGTGATGTTGTGGAAGATATACTCCGTGTCTATGGATATAATAATGTAGAGATACCGACAACATTAAAATCGAGTTTGACTACAAAAACGGATGTTGATAGATCTCATCAATTGCAAAACCTGATATCAGAACAACTACTGGGTTGCGGTTTCAATGAAATATTGAATAATTCATTGACAAAAGCTGCTTATTATGAAGGCTTGGAGTCTTTCCCTGCAAAGAATTTGGTAATGTTATTGAATCCGTTGAGTGCAGATTTGAACTGTATGCGTCAGACGCTTTTATTTGGTGGTTTGGAAAGTATTGCTCATAATGCTAATCGTAAGAATGCGGATTTGAAGTTTTTTGAGTTTGGAAATTGTTATTATTTCCATGAGGAGAAGCGCAATACGGAAAAAGCACTTGCTCCATATACAGAAGACTATCATTTAAGCTTATGGGTGACGGGAAATAGAGTTTCTAATTCTTGGGCTCATACTGATGAACAAAGTTCTGTGTATGAACTAAAGGCTTATGTCGAGAATATTCTGATTCGTTTAGGATTGGATCTTCATAAATTGGTTATTGGTAATTATACCGATGATTTATTTGCAACAGCCCTAAGCATTAATACTCAGGGTGGTAAACGGCTTGGTGTCTTTGGTGTAGTGACAAAAAAACAGCTAAAGACATTTGATATAGATAATGAGGTTTATTATGCAGACTTGAATTGGAAAGAGTTGATGAAAGCAATTCGTTCTGTAAAGGTAAGTTTCAAAGAACTTTCTAAATTCCCGGCTGTAAAGAGAGATTTGGCATTGTTGCTTGATAAGGATGTGCAATTTGCTGAAATTGAAAAGATTGCATACGAAACAGAAAAGAAGTTGCTTCGTGAGGTGACTTTGTTTGATGTTTACGAAGGAAAGAACTTAGAAGCCGGAAAGAAGTCTTATGCCGTGAGTTTCTTGCTTTTGGATGAAACCCAAACGCTGAATGATAAGCAGATTGACAAGATAATGTCTAAGTTGATAGCTAATTTGGAGAACAAATTAGGAGCTAAATTAAGATAATTCATAAATATATTAAAATATATACCAATGGGAAGAGCGTTTGAATATAGAAAAGCTACCAAGTTAAAGAGATGGGGAAATATGGCTCGTACGTTTACGAGAATCGGTAAACAAATTGCTATTGCAGTAAAAGCTGGTGGTCCGGATCCTGAAAATAATCCTCATTTGAGAGCTGTTGTTGCGAATGCAAAGCGCGAGAATATGCCGAAAGATAACGTAGAACGCGCTATCAAGAACGCAATGGGTAAAGATCAGAAGGACTATAAAGAAATGAATTATGAAGGTTATGGTCCTTATGGAGTAGCAATTTTTGTTGAAACAGCTACTGATAATACTACACGTACTGTAGCTAATGTACGTAGCGTTTTCAATAAGTTTGGTGGGAGTTTAGGTACTTCCGGTAGCCTTGATTTTATTTTCAGTTGGAAATCAATGTTTACTTTCAAGAAAAAAGATGGTTTGGATATGGATGAACTGATTCTTGAATTAATTGATTACGGAGTGGAGGATGAATATGATGAGGAAGAAGACGAAATCACAATTTATGGAGATCCTAAATCCTTTAGTCAGATTCAAAAATACTTGGAAGACAATGGCTTTGAAGTGACCGGTTCTGAATTTACCCGTATTCCAAATGATCTGAAAGATGTGGATGATGAGCAACGTGCTACAATAGATAAAATAGTAGAGCGTTTGGAAGAAGATGAAGATGTGCAGAACGTTTACACGAATATGCGTCCGGCAGAAGAATAAGAAGATGGCCTATCTTTATAAGACTCACGGTACTTGTAGCACGAATATTGAAATTGAAGTGGACAACGGTATCTTGAAGCATGTGAGATACTACGGTGGATGCAATGGTAATCTGAAAGCTATAGCCAGATTATTGGAAGGTATGCCGGTAGAGAAGGTTGTTTCTAAACTGGAGGGTATAACTTGCGGAAATCGTTCAACTTCATGTTCAGACCAGCTTTGTAAAGCGCTGCGGGAGATGGGAGTCGTGAAATAATAAAAAGGGGTATCCGAAAGGTGCCCCTTTATTTCTTTTTATATGCCCTCTGATTAGTTATTGTCTATAAGCTTCATCCCTTCAGTTTACCCTATTCTATATTGATACTGAATGGATTAGCCTGAAAGATGGAATCATTCAGTGTCTATTCAGCATATTACTCAATGTTCATCATCGGCTGAATGTTTTCCCTAAAAAAGATTCAGGATAATATGCTGATAATCAAGTGCTGATTTGTAAACTGAAGGATTGAAAGATAAATGAGAGTAACTTGTTTTTTATACTATCTTTACCTGCAAATTGGTAGAAATATCTGTGGAACTTGTAGTAATTCATCTTGATGTTTTTTACAAACACCTTGATGTTTTTTAAAAACATCAGGTTGATTAAAAAAAACATCAGGTCGTTTGTTGACGAAGGTACGGTCCTTTGTTTACAAACTCCTATCGTTTGCAAACAATCGACCGTATGGTTTTATTTTTCAGCTTCGCGAAAGATAAAGGTGGTTGCTCCGAGTGTAATGATAGCTCCGTCTTCAATACGAATGCGGTCTTTATCGCTTAATATTTCATTTTGCAAAAACGTACCGGTCAGACTTGGAAAGTCTCTTAGCGTATAAACTAATTTACCTTGTTTATCTTGTTTCACATTGATAACGCAGTGTCGTCTGTCCATACTCATGTCGGAAGTTTCTATGGGAATAGTAATGTTGTTTCCTGTGCAACGGCGTCCTATAATGTTGTCACCTTCAACAAGAGGGAAAATTTGTTTATATCCGAAAACATTTTCTATTACCATGATGCTTCCGAATTGACTCTTTTCTTCTTGAGTCTCATTTTTTTCTGTAGACTTTAATTTCGTCTTTCCAATCCGGATGCCAAATTGTTTCTTGCAATGATCGCAGATAAAAACAAGAGATTGTCCTTCTGTATATTTTGTTTCATCAAATGTGATGTAATTCTCACACTTGGGACACATAATTCTTTTCATAAATTGGGAAAGTATTTTTTATTTCGACAATAACCATGCATCTTTTAACGCCGGGCTTTGTCTTAATTCATTGAGCTTTTTATTTGCTTCATTTCTATCGGAAAATGACATCAGGCTAATACGTGTTCTGCCGTTTCCTTCCAGAATCTTGGCGTTGGTATAACCTTCTTTTATACATTTTTGAATAACAGTCTCAGCTTCACTTCTATTATTGACACTGGCAATTATGATGTTGTATTTTCCTTCTTTGATTGACGGAGTAACTTGAGATGTTTCTGCAGTAACAATATTATTATTGTTTTTAGTTACCTTTTCTACTCTTATTGCTTTGGGTTTCAAGTCTGTGACTTTTTTCTTGTCTGAAGATTGTACAGTCAACGCTTGCTTTACAGGTACTGTCGGGTTGTTTTGTGTATTGAATATGTTCAATGATATAAGTTCTGCATAATTATCTGTTTCGATATAAGTGTTTTCTACAGGAGTAGACATAAAGAAGAATGCAATAATTGCTACTGCTGCTGCAACGGCATGCCTTAACAATGTACGGTTGATTCTAATCTCGTACACATTCTTGGATGATTTTTTATCCGGTACAATTCTTTTTTCTTCTTGTCTGTACATAACCGATTTAAGCTTTTCTATTCCGAAAGAACTTAAACCATATAATTCCGGAGCAACTACTCCGTCTTCGTTGGGGCAGAACTCATAGGTGTTGTCTATATTTAGTGATAGAGTTCCAATTCCATGTAATTCAGCCTTCCCGTCTTTGTGAAGTATGTTGTTGAGTTCCGTAACAGCTTCTTCCAAGCGTTTACTTGCATCGGAAAAATCTGTATGATAAGTTTGCATATATGATTGAACCAGTAATCCGTCGTTTATTTTTAAATGGGGATTAAAACCGATAGTACGTGTAGGAGGGAGATATAACCCTTCTTCTTCTACCCATTTTGCAGAGGAATGATGTGCTACAAATCCACCAAAATCCGGTATGATAACACAATCATTTTCTAATAATAAAGTTTCAATATGTTGTACTAATTCAATCATGTGTGCAAAATTAATCTTTTACTCGAATAAATACTACTGTTTTTTGAATTAAATTATCAACAAATTATAAACAGTAGTATAATTTTATTGCTAATTTTGCAACCGTTAATAAAATATGTGATATGACTTACATACAAACAGAAATTGATGGAGTGTGGATCATTGAGCCGAAAGTGTTCAATGATGCGCGTGGGTATTTTATGGAAGCCTTTAAAAAAGAAGAATTTGAGGCCAACATTGGTAAGGTGAATTTTATTCAGGACAATGAATCCAAGTCATCATACGGGGTGTTGAGAGGACTTCATTACCAAAAAGGAGAATTCTGCCAGGCAAAGTTGGTGAGGGTTATTAAAGGTGAAGTTCTGGATGTTGCAGTAGATTTACGAGAATCTTCTCCTACATTTGGTAAATATGTAAGTGTATTATTGAATGAAGAAAATAAGCGTCAGTTTTTTATACCTAGAGGGTTTGCTCATGGTTTTCTTGTTTTGAGCGAAGAAGCCATATTTACATATAAAGTGGATAATGCATATGCTCCTCAGGCTGAAGCATCTGTGCTCTATAACGATAAGGATTTGAGCATTGATTGGCCGATTAATGAAAATCAAATAATAATGTCTGATAAGGATAAAACAGCAAAAGCATTTAAGGATGCTGATGTATTTTAAAAATTAAAGAAAAAGAGTTATGAAGATAGCAATTGTTGGTACGGGCTATGTTGGCTTGGTTAGCGGAACTTGTTTTGCGGAAATTGGAGTAAATGTCGTTTGTGTAGACACAGATGAAAAGAAGATAGAAAATTTAAAGAAGGGTATTATTCCTATTTATGAGCCGGGACTTGAGGATATGGTTTTGCGTAATACTAAAGCCGGAAGATTGAATTTTACAACTTCTTTAAAAGAATGTCTTGATGATGTTGATGTTGTGTTTAGTGCTGTAGGTACACCTCCTGACGAAGATGGTAGTGCCGATTTGAAATATGTTCTTCAAGTGGCGCGTACGATTGGTGCAAATATGAATAAATATTTGCTGGTGGTAACGAAGAGTACTGTGCCGGTAGGGACTGCTAAAAAGGTAAAAGATGCGATTCAGGAAGAATTGGATAAAAGAGGAGTAAAGATTGAGTTTGATGTGGCTTCTAATCCGGAGTTCCTGAAAGAAGGAAATGCGGTTGACGACTTTATGAGTCCGGATCGCGTTGTGGTGGGAGTAGAGTCTGAACGTGCACAAAAACTGATGACAAAACTTTATAAACCGTTCTTGTTGAATAATTTCCGTGTTATTTTTATGGACATTCCTTCTGCGGAGATGACTAAATATGCGGCTAATTCAATGCTGGCTACACGTATCAGTTTTATGAATGATATTGCAAACTTATGCGAATTAGTCGGTGCAAATGTAAATATGGTACGTAGCGGTATTGGTTCTGATACCCGTATCGGACGAAAATTTCTTTATGCCGGATGCGGATATGGAGGTTCTTGTTTCCCGAAAGATGTGAAAGCACTTATTAAAACGGCAGAACAGAATGGGTATGAGATGCGCGTGTTAAAGGCGGTAGAAGAGGTAAATGAACGGCAGAAAGGTATTCTTTTCGATAAGTTGAATGATTATTTTAAAGGTGATTTGAAAGGTAAGACAATTGCCCTTTGGGGATTGGCTTTCAAACCTGAAACCGATGATATGCGTGAGGCTCCTTCGTTAGTGCTTATAGATAAACTTTTGGCTGCAGGGTGTAATGTACGTGTTTATGATCCGGCTTCTATGGAAGAAGCAAAGCGTAGATTAGGCGATATTGTTTATTATGCTAAAGATATGTACGATGCATTACTTGATTCTGATGCTTTAATGTTATTGACAGAGTGGAAAGAGTTCCGTTTGCCGGCATGGGGAGTAATCAAAAAAGCAATGAATAACAATGTAATCTTGGATGGAAGAAATATATATGATATAAAAGAACTTCGCGAGCTGGGATTTGTTTATCATTGCATAGGAGAATAAAAACATGAAATTAAATGTCACTATTTTATTAGTGGCTGTCTTTTTTTGTTCCTGTCAGGGAAACAAACAAAAAGAAGCGGTAGCTGTTGATAGCAAAGCTAAAGAACTTTTTCAAGGTATATGGCTTGATGATGATAGTGAATCTGTGCTGTTTAGAGTTCAAGGAGATACTATTTATTATGCTGACGTACAAAATGCACCTGTTTATTATGAGATTGTAAAAGACAGTTTGTATATGTACGGAAATGAAGTGTCACGTTATCAAATAGATAAGCAAGCTGAATATATCTTCTGGTTTCATTCATTGGCAGGAGATGTTGTGAAACTACATAAATCAGAAGAGCCGGCTGATTCTTTGGCTTTTGTTGATAATACGTTTCAGGTAATACCTATCTATACGGAAGTGACAGAGAGGGATAGCGTCGTTATGTATAATGGAAGACGTTATAGAGCTTATGTGTATATTAATCCTTCCAAAATGAAAGTTTATAAAACTTCTTATTCTGAAGAAGGTATTAGTGTAGACAATGTTTATTATGATAACATAATGCATATATGTGTCTATGAAGGCAAGAAATGTCTGTACTCAAGCGATATAACCAAGCGAATGTTTGAAAATACGGTTCCGGGAGAATTCTTAGATAAATCCATTTTATCTGATATGAATTTTCTTTCAATAGATTCTTCCGGCTATCATTATCAAGCGTCGTTATGTATACCGGAAACTTCTCTTTGTTATATAGTAAATTTAACTATTAGCTTTGATGGAAAGCTCACTATGGCAGTCTTAAAATAGTTTGTTATTTCCGTTCCCGTTTCTTCTTAGATTCGGGAACGGAAATATTCTTTTCGATAGAGTCTGTTTTTATTGTATCACCGGGTTGAACCTCTTTATTTCTCTTTCTACTGTTCCAAAGAAATATATCTCTCCAAGTATTGAAATCTTTTTTATAAGCGATACCGACACCTTGTGTTGTCAATGTGGTTTTTGTGTAGTAGCGATCATTAGTTTGATTATATGCTTTAAGACGTATTTCTCCGGATTTGGTTAATAACCATTCTACATCAAAATCCCCGACGAAGTTACTGTTTGCCATAGGATTATCCCTATAGCCGAAGTTACCGTTTATTAATAATCGGTTATTTAATAATTGTCCGGATAGGATACCTTCTATTTCCATATCCGTCCATCCTTTTTCTCCTGTACTGAGGTTGGTTCCAAAATTCCAGTTATTGAGGTTGAGTGCTTGAGAAAGCATATTATTAAGCTGTCCGGACAGAGTGGATGATAGCATGGAACTCATCGCTTTTGATGATTGTCCGGATCGATTGTTCCCGTAATCATACGTATAAAATTTACCAATACCTAAAAGATATAGGATTTGCATATTCATTTCTTCGTCTGTACTGATGGCACTTCTTACAATTTCCCGTTCTTCTTCGCTGACGTTAGGTAGTTCAATATCAAATTTGATATCGGGATGTGTCAGATTTCCGGTCAGATTCATCATACAGTTTACTTTGACGTTGTTCTGTGAGAAAGTCTCTCCGATACCCAAATCGCTTAATGAAGCAGAATTTACGGTATAGGCAGCTTGTATGTCAAGATTGGCATCTAACGGGCTTCCATTAAAATCAATGGTACTGCCTGATTGAATAATAAAATCTTTTCGTATTACTTCCTGTAAGCTGAATTTGTAAATACCTTGGTCTATTGTATAGTTGCCGAACATTTTAACATCTCCTTTATTGAAAAAAGAAACCCTGATATTTCCATTACCTTTTCCGCTGATATAATCTCCGGCAACCGGGTCCATGATGATTTTCATATTGCCATCAGGTGTCGCATCTATCTGGAGATTTAGGTGAATATCGATAGGGGTATTATCTTCTTTTAAGTTTTCTCTCAAGAAACTGCTGGGAGTATATATTGAATCACGGATTTCCCGTTTAGGAGTTCTGTCTATGAAATTGATGAATTGATTATTAGCAGCAGAGGCAGTACTATTCATCATATATACAAAGTTGGTATTTCGGTTAGTGCTCATGGCTACATCTACGTTCAATCCTGTGGCACCTCCATTGAGTGAGGCATTTCCTGTTCCATAAACAGTACCATAAAAGGGCATATCCGGATCTTCTTTTGTATTATAGACCAGCATATTATTTACATCTATCAGAAAACGATAACTCAGGTTCTTAAAATGTGTATGTCGTAGGTAACCATTTATTTTTCCCGCATGTCCTTCCGGATCATATAGTGCACAATCTTTGAACTGTATTTCCTGAGGACGGAGGTGAATGGAGTCCCTTATATTAAAAGAGGTATTAAGTATATCAAACTTCAAAGATGCGTTTGCAAATACATCTCCTTCGAGTTGCAGGGATTTGAATCCACCGAAGAAATGAGCATGCCCTTTTATTCGTCCATGCACATCGGAAGCAATGTTCCGCATATAAAACTGTAAGAATTGGATATTTGTACTATCTACGTCGATATTTAAGTTCAATCCTTTTTTACCCGGATAGATATGCCCTTTTACATTGGTTCGTGATATATCTTTTTCATGCATTCGTGCATCAAGGAAAATGCCCTCTTGCTCTTTATCCCATTTTCCGGAAATATTCATATCGCCAAGAAGACCATTGTTAAAAGAGAAGTTCTTTACGAAAAGCTCAGCATTCAATTCCGGACTCTTCATCACCTGGCTCGCGGTGGCTATGCCGGTTGCCATTCCTGTAAAATCCACGTCTTTTAGTTGTACAATATCGAATACATAACCTATATTGATGTCATTCAATTCGACCTTAACCGTATCTTCTTGATTTTTTGTGAGTTTTCCATTTATGCGAAGATATTGATCTTTGTGTTTAAATAAGAAGTTATCAACGAATATTCTTCCGGAATCAACAGCGATATGGGACGGATGAATATTCCAGATGGAATCATTCAGTATTATTTCAGTCGGCTCTATCCATATATTGGCTTGCAGAATTGGTTTTTCACCTTCCGTTTTAAAGAAATCAGTCATGGCGGTGAGCCGGCCTCCATAAGTTGTTGCCGAGTTATTTCCCCAATTGATTGAAGTCGTCATCTTATCGTTTCTGGCTTGAGCTTCTACAGAAAAGCTAAGTGCCCCATCTTCTTTCATACGTTTACTACCTCTGACCTGACATTTAAATCTGTCGGTTGGATTTTCACACAGAATCATCCCTGATTCTATCAGGTGATTACCATATCTTAGTGCAGGAAAATATCCTTCAATACGTAGTTTACGGACAATATCGTTAAAATATCCTTTAATGGTGGAGTGAGTATAGATTGTGATTGGCAAATTGAATATTTCGGTCAGTTTCTCTGTATTATAAATATTGATATCAAAGTTAAAGTTATTATTGGGCTCGTTAATTTCTTTATTTATAGAAAGCAAAGATGGAATATAACGTTCTACTGTTTTTATGGCACTTGCCGGAATCGTGTGATAGGAATAGTTTCCTTTTACAGTGGCTGTGATGTATTGTGATGTGAAGCTTAGTATTTTTTCATTGTTTTCCTGTGTCGCTGTAATATTTATGTTATCCAGGAAGAATGTTTTTTCGGGAGCAGTGAACAGAATACTGTCAACATTGATTTTACCGATAATGTTATCAATAGAATTTCCTTCGAAGTTGGCATCTAGCTTTAAAGAGAATTCAGAGTCTTCATATTTCTTTAATAAGTTCAAGTCATGAGGACGTACGTTTCTTATATCTGCATGAAAATTGAATGTTGGTATTTTTTGTGCGGTATTAAAGTTCCCGTTAAGAAGAATACTCCCGTTTACATCGTTTAAAGCAATCTTTCCATCAAATCCTCCGTGTTCATATTTCCCGTCCAGTTCTATATTATGATATTCATATTTACTGTATTCGATGGATGAGATCAAACCTTTCAGATTGATTGTAGGGAGCTGATTCCCGTATTTAACGGTGGAAACATCAACATTGAAACTAATTTCTCCCAAGATGTTTTCTTTAGCCAATAATTTCCCTAATTTGAAATCTACAGTTTTGACGGAACCGGAAGAAGAGTAGATCGCTTTATCCTTATCGGAGCTCAATTTTATATCGGTTTTTATTGCTCCTAACTCTGTGTTTAAGACACCATAAGTTACCAAATCATTAAAGTATCCTGATATTTCTCCCCGGAAAGAAATTTCGCCTATACGTTTTAATATGTCAGGAACTTGAGCATTGTTTTTTGATAAGTTCTTAATCAGTAAATCAGTTCCGGAACGTTTGATGTGGAGCTTGGATAACGTACCATATATATATGCGTCACTGCCTTGTGATAAATCCTGAAAAGCAACATTTCCCTTTATTTGGATATCCTCATTGGCATTGATTTCCAGTTTTGTACATTCTAACTGGTTTATTGTTCCATTAAAGGCTAAATCCAAATCCAGTTTATCCTGAAAATTAGCAAGAGGGGGGACGAAGCAAGATATATCTTTGAGAGTTACGTATGAAGGTTTCATTTTCCCTGAGAAATGCACACTATCTGCTAAATGCTCAAATGCTTCGAATCCGTTGTATTTTATGGAGACTGTATCCATGTTGAAAGACGTATTGGGTAAAGCGATAGAGAAATTTTCTAATTGCAGAAGCTCTCTGTTTCCCAAAACTTTTAAAGATAACTTATGAAGTTCCAAACCGGATTGTTCATTCAAACTGAGACGTTTGATCGATGCATTAATCGAATCGTTACTTAAAGCTTTTAGTGAGATGTTTGCAATAATATTCTGTAAATTAATGTGTTTGCCATTGAATTTATTGGGCGTGTCAGGTTCGGATAGTACGTTGTATGAAAGTTTTCCCCTACGTATCAGTATGGAATTGATACGTAAATCCAGATTGCTTTTTTCATTGATGGAATCTTTGGATGCAAACGCATTTAGAACGAATCGGAAATTGGGAACAGCTTCCGGATTTTGCTTGGATAAGTTTATATTAAAACCAAATAATTGTACGCTACTGATGGCTATCTTTCCTTTAAATAGGGGGAGAATCTCAAATTTAGCGGAAAGACGGGTTACCTTCAACATTTCCTTTCCGGTTTGGTCGTTAAGTAAAAGATCATCGATAATGATTCTGTTTAAGGCTCCTGCGGATATCTTTCCTATCGAGAGCTCTGTTCCCAGAATTTTACGAAGTTCGTGAGTTACCAATACAGTAGTCTTCTGCTGAATTGCGGGTATGTTCAGCAAAATAATAATTCCCAGGTATAAACTGATAATTATTCCCAGGAACCATCTTACTATCCTTCCTAATGTTCTGATAAATCGACCTATTTTGTATTTCCGAACAAAAATAAGCAATATTGCTTATCGGATAGCATAAATAGGCGTATTTTCTAATCTTTTTAGATATTCGTTAACATAAAAAGAAATTGTATTCAAGCATCAAGGAGATTTTTTTAAACGTCTTGACGTTTGAAAATAACCACCTTGATGTCTTTTAAAATGTCCGGATATTTATTCTTCCCGATTCTTTTTATGTAAATTCTTTAGTTCAAATGAAAGCATAACGCGGAAGAAACCTATAATAAGGAATGCGAATGCCAACATGTAAACTATGGACATTGCTCCGATACCCGGTTGCCAGATTATGGCAAAAGAACAGATAACGGCAAGAATACCGAAAGCCATATACCAACCCCATTCGCGGGTACCATAACGCTGCAAGTCCATTGAATATCCCATAGCGCTGAAACCACGGAACATCAGCCAGAATGCGACGAAGAACGGAATTACTTCCATACTTAATAATGGGTAAGCTACCAGATAAATACCTAAAATCAGGTCGATAATACCGCCGGCCAAGTACCATCCCCAGCTAGAAAGGGTTTTGCGATTGCTTGCGGCAAATATAATTTCGAGTAGTCCGCTCACAAGCATTGATACACTAAAAATAATGCTCAGTGCAACGTAGCTGCTCAATGGAGCAAACATCAGGCATAAAGCTACAATAATGTATAAAAGTCCAAGTAAAAGAGATACCCACCAATTTTTGACTGCGTAGTCAATCTTGTCAATAAAAGTTTTCATACCGAATAATTTTAATTAGTTTAAGTAATGACTTCATAACAAGATTTGTCGTAAAGTGTTTACTTTTGTATCTGAAAGAATTCTAAAAGGACGTTTATGTCGCAAAAAAAAATCATACATGTGGATATGGATGCTTTCTATGCTTCTGTTGAGCAACGGGATAATCCTCAGTATCGTGGAAAACCTCTTGCGGTGGGGCGTGCAGAAGAGAGAGGAGTCGTAGCTGCTGCCAGTTACGAGGCCCGACGATATGGAGTTCATTCTGCCATGTCATCTGTAAGAGCAATGAAACTGTGTCCTGATTTGATTTTTGTACCGGGAAGGATGCCATATTATAAGCAGATTTCATTGCAGATACGTGAAATCTTTCAAGATTATACGGATATAATAGAGCCTTTATCACTTGATGAAGCTTTTCTTGATGTAACTGAAAATAAGAAAGGGATCACTTTTGCCGTGGATATTGCCAAGGAAATTAAGGCGAGGATTCGCAAGGAGTTGAATTTGGTGGCATCGGCAGGTGTTTCATATAATAAATTCTTGGCAAAAGTAGCTTCAGATTATCGTAAACCGGACGGACTTTGTACGATTCATCCGGATAAAGCGTTGGAATTCATAGGAAAACTTCCTATTGAAACATTTTGGGGGATAGGAAAAGTCACCGCACAAAAGATGCATTCTTTAGGTATACACAACGGAATGGATTTACGTGCCTGCTCCCTTGAATTTTTGCATCGTCACTTTGGTAAAGTGGGCGCCTTGTATTATGATTTTTCTCATGGAATAGATAATCGTCCTGTAGAAGCTGTCCGCATTCGTAAATCTGTCGGTTGTGAACATACGTTGGATAAGGATGTTACGGTATATTCTTCTATTATTATCGAACTTTATCATGTAGCGACGGAATTGATAGAGCGCCTGCAACGTTCCAGCTTTCGTGGAAATACGTTAACGCTTAAACTTAAATTTAATGATTTCTCGCAAAAGACCCGGAGTATCAGTGTAGGGTATGAATTGACTAATTTGAAAGATGTACTTTCTCTGGCCAAACAATTATTAAAAGAAGTCGATTTAACAGGGCATCCAATTCGTCTTATCGGACTTTCTGTCTCCAATCCGATGGATGAAGAAGATAAAAAACAAAAGTATCCGATTCAATTAAGTATTGATTGGGATGCAAAGTGGTAAATGAAATCATTCTTAATCTGCTGATATTCAGTACTGAATTCCTAAATTATATAATAAGCTGACTAAATTGTATAATGAGGATGTGATTTATGCTTTCAGTATTATTAAAGATTATTACTTTTGAAAATCGTTAGGGATAAACGGATTATTTAAAACAACGCAGACATTGAATGATATTTAACATCCACTTCCTTTCACTTAAAATTAAGTATTGAAAGGAAGTGGATTTTTTACTGTCTTATCGGTATGAATCCTAATTTGTACATGTTTTCAAATTACACTCACATAGCCTTCACCTTATCACGCTTTGGAGATAACCAATTGTATTACAGCTAGTAAAAGTGAAGGCACTACTTTTGTGAACTGCACCGGAAAAATCAGCTAAGCTCCTCTGTCTGATGAGGAAGAAGTTTGAATGGAAATTTTAAATCTTAACTCTCAATTAAAGAAAGCCTAATCCGTTATAATCAGTCTAGTCAGCGTTATCCGTAAACCTAGTTCTCTAAATTTCTTGTATAAAAAGTTAGTACAATATATTTTCGGGTGCAGTTCAACAAAAAAGTGCCTTCACTTTAATTAAATAGTAATCAATAATATAAGGGTGAAAAGTGATAAGGTGAAGGCAAGTCAAAGTAAATTAAATAACAGCTAAATCAGCAAAATAAGCAAGCAAAAACGCCTAAGGGGGCGTTAGCTTACGCTCCCGTAGATGTAAGCTATCACTCAAGGGAGCGTTAGTCGTCGCTCCCTTGAGTGATGGGCAACGCTCCCTTAGGCGATTTATAAAATACCTTACTGTTATAAACAAACACCACGATGTTTTTAAAAATCATAAGGTTGATTGAAAAAAACATAAGGTCGTTTGTTAATAAAGATACGGTCGATTGATGACAAACTCCTATCGTTTGCAATCAATCGACCGTATGTTGATTTACTTACCATACATGCGTGTACGTAACTCTTTGATATGATCGGAAGTTATGTACTCGTCATACTCCATCATCTTATCGATTATACCATTCGGTGTCAATTCAATCACCCGATTGGCAACCGTCTCAATAAACTCGTGGTCATGGGAAGAGAAGAGGATATTTCCTTTATAAGACTTCAAATTATTGTTGAATGCCTGAATGGATTCCAAATCCAAATGATTGGTCGGAGTATCCAGTATCAAACAGTTAGCATTGCGGAGCTGCATACGTGCAATCATGCAACGCATTTTCTCACCTCCGGACAGAACGCTGACTTTCTTTAAAACCTCTTCACCGGAGAAAAGCATACGTCCGAGGAATCCTTTCATATAGACTTCATTTCCTTCTCCGAACTGGCTCAGCCAATCGACCAGATTTAAATCCGTATTAAAGAAATCGGTATTATCCAATGGCAAATAGGCCGTAGTTATGGTCACACCCCAATTATAAGAACCGGCATCCGGTTTCATATTACCGTTTATAATTTCAAAGAATGCAGTCATCGCACGAGGATTGCGTGAGAGAAATACAATCTTATCACCTTTCTCTACATTAAAATTCACATCGTTAAACAATACCACACCATCTTCCGTCTTCTTACTTAAACCGGAAACTTCCAATATCTGATTACCCGGTTCCCGTTCCATTGAGAAAATAATACCCGGATACTTACGTGAAGAAGGTTTGATTTCCTCTACATTCAGTTTCTCCAACATCTTCTTACGGCTGGTAGTCTGCTTGCTCTTAGCAACATTGGCAGAGAAACGGCGGATAAACTCTTCCAATTCCCTTTTTTTCTCGTCAGCCTTAGCCTTTTGGTTCTGTTGCTGACGCAATGCCAACTGACTTGATTCATACCAGAAACTATAGTTACCGGCAAACAGGTTGATCTTTCCATAGTCAATATCGACCGTATGTGTACAAACAGAATCCAGGAAGTGACGGTCGTGACTGACCACCAATACTGTATGCTCAAAGTTAGACAAATACTCTTCCAACCATGTAACAGTCTCCATATCGAGATCATTGGTAGGCTCATCCAGCAATAAGTTATCAGGATTACCATAAAGTGCCTGAGCCAGCATGACACGTACCTTTTCCTTACCACTCAACTCACCCATCAACACATAATGTTTATCTTCACTGACACCTAAACCACTTAACAGGGCGGCAGCATCACTTTCCGCATTCCATCCGTCTAACTCAGCAAATTTTTCTTCCAGTTCAGATACTTTCAAACCATCTTCGTCTGTAAAGTCTTCCTTTGCATAAAGAGCTTCGCGCTGTTTCATGATGTCCCACAAAATGCTATGTCCCATCATTACAGTATCCATTACTGTAAAACCATCCCACTTAAAGTGGTCCTGACTCAATACCGACAAACGCTCGCCCGGACCTAAAGTTATCGTACCTTTCGTCGGGTCAAGATCACCTGAAATTGTACGTAAAAAAGTAGATTTGCCGGCACCGTTAGCACCAATGATGCCATAACAGTTACCATTCGTAAATTTCAGATTCACATCATTAAACAAGACTCGTTTACCGAATTGTACTGCAACATTAGAAACTGTAATCATTATCCTTTATCTTAATTTATATATATTAAAAAAATCAGAGTGCAAAGGTAGGGATAATTCTGCCATAATGCCATAAACCGATAGTTTTTTCATTCTGTTTTTTTTATTATTCACCAAAAAAGTCTACTTTTGCACGATTATTTGGAAAGAGAACAATATTGGCAAACTATTTGTTGCTACGTTGTAAACTTAAACCTCATATAATTATGGCTAATTATCATTCAAAAAAGAACAAAAAGACAATCAATATGGATCCGAAAGAAAAGAAAGTAAAGGAAGAAGAGTTGGAAGATACCAACACTGAAACCAATGAACAGGAGACAGAAGATACTGTAACAAAAGAAGTTGCAGACGAAGGAAATGACATAGAAAAGCTATTGGAAGAAGCAAATTCGAAAGTAGAAGATTTGGAAGATAAATACTTACGTCTTTCTGCCGAGTTCGATAACTACCGTAAACGTACGATGAAAGAGAAAGCAGAACTCATCAAAACCGGCGGTGAAAAGGTTGTTTCAAGCATACTTCCCATACTTGATGATTTGGAACGCGCCATCAAAAACATGGAAACATCAGAAGATATAGTAGCCATGAAAGAAGGCGTAGAGCTGATTTACAATAAGTTCATGAAAGTTCTGGCAGAAAACGGAGTGCAAAAGATAGAGACGAAAGATAAAGATTTCGATACAGACTATCATGAAGCGATAGCACTCGTTCCTGCTCCGACAGAAGAACAAAAAGGTAAAATTCTGGATTGCGTGCAAAACGGTTATACACTTAATGATAAAGTAGTACGTCACGCCAAAGTCGTAGTTGGTCAATAATTAATCTTTAGACAGCAAACATGGCAAAGAGAGACTATTATGAAGTGCTGGAAGTAACGAAAACAGCAACAGTAGAAGAAATAAAGAAAGCATACAGAAAAAAAGCCATCCAATATCATCCGGACAAAAATCCGGGTGATAAAGAAGCCGAAGAAAAATTCAAAGAAGCAGCCGAAGCTTATGATGTATTGAGCAATCCTGACAAGCGTGCGCGCTACGACCAATTCGGTCATGCGGGTATGAGTGGTGCAGCAGGAAACGGAGGACCATTTGGCGGATTCAGTGGCGGTATGTCTATGGATGACATCTTCTCTATGTTCGGCGATATATTCGGCGGACATGGCGGCGGAGGCTTTGGTGGTTTCGGAGGCTTCGGCGGTGGAGGTCAGCAGACACAACGCCGGTTCAGGGGTTCCGATCTGCGTGTAAAAGTCAAACTGAACTTACAAGAAATCTCTACCGGAGTAGAAAAGAAATTCAAGTTAAAGAAATATCTAACTTGTACCCATTGTCATGGAAGCGGTGCAGAAGGTGGTGACTCGGAAACCTGCCCTACTTGTAAGGGTAGCGGTACAGTCATTCGTAACCAACAAACTATTTTAGGCACTATGCAAACTCGCACCACCTGTCAAACCTGTGGCGGTGAAGGAAAAATTATTAAAAATAAATGTAAAGAGTGCTCGGGTGAAGGCATTGTATACGGAGAAGAAGTAGTCAGTGTAAATATCCCCGCCGGCGTAGCAGAAGGTATGCAACTTTCCATGAGTGGAAAAGGTAATGCGGGAAAACACAATGGCGTTCCGGGTGATTTACTAATCTTGGTAGAAGAAGAGCAAGATCCAAACTTAATCCGTGACGAAAACGATTTGATATACAACCTATTGCTAAGTTTCCCGACAGCAGCTTTAGGAGGTACGGTAGAAATCCCGACAATAGACAGCAAGGTGAAGGTTAAAATAGAATCCGGAACACAACCGGGCAAGGTTCTTCGTCTGCGTGGCAAAGGTCTGCCGAGTGTCAATGGATACGGAACAGGAGACTTACTGGTAAATATCAGTATCTATGTTCCTGAAGCATTGAATAAAGAAGAAAAGAGTGCTTTGGAGAAGATGGAAGCATCAGAAAACTTCAAGCCTAATACAAGTATTAAAGAAAAGATATTCAAGAAGTTTAAGAGTTTATTTGATTAGGAATGATTTTCCGACTCTCTCAGAAAATATTATTTACCCAAGTTTACGGCATCAAACGTATCTTGGGTAATTTTATATACCCATGCGCTTAACAAGCCTTACACCGTATAAGTCAAAACAAAGTCCTTATGAATTAAATATTTAATCAAAAATTGGTTGTTAGTCCCTGTTTTCAATTCCATAGCATGAAACGTACCTTGCTCTGCAGATACAAAAGGAAATATACGAATATGTTGCTTCAACTCCACTCCTTCCAACCCAAGCACTTTAAAAACAGTTTCTTTAGCCGACCAATAAAGTAACAATTTATAGATGTCATCCTTATCTACCTGCTTTTCTTCTTCAGGCTGGAGAAACTTATTACGAACCCTGCAAACTTTATCTCCATACTGTTCTATATCAATACCCACCTCTTTGAAAGGATGTAATGCAACAGCTGCATATCCTTTCGTATGCGATATACTGATATGATAGGATTCATCCTCCAAAAAAGGCTTTCCGCTTTCCTGATGCTGTATCGTCTTTGTCTCATTACACAATTCTGCCATTAAAGAATTGACTGCAATTAGCTCACGTTCACGCTTACTCAAATCCGGAGCATCATCCATCTTCCAGATTCCCCAAATAAGCCCGTTCTCACTATGTTTACAAAGAATCGGCATATCAATGATTTACAGGAGTGAAACTTTCCATCATACGAACAATATCTTTACGAACATAATCCAGATAAGGAGCAATAGAGTCTGTATTGGGGGCAGAATTAAAGTAGAGAGAAGCATTAAAAAAATAACTGGTACTATCCGTCAGTGCAATCTGCACGGGAGTGGCAACCGGACCTTTAATGTCATACAGAATGCCATAAACTCTTATAAAATCATTCGAGTAAAATTGCTCCTTAATCGCCGTAGCTACATTCGTATGCGAATAAACCATTCTCCGGCTTTCTTCTGTCATCTGATTAAACTTTTCAGGAACAATTTCATGCCATGTACAATAAATTTGCGCATTCAATTCAGGATACACTACATCACAGAAGTATTCTCCATCTTTATTCTTCCGGACGGAAAGTTCAGCCTGATCAGATATTTCAAAACGAAACGGGAAAGAATCCGGAGACATGCTATAAGTTGCTTCCGGAAGTTCTATCTTACGGACATTTTGTTTATTATCCGAATGGGAACAATTAAAAGCTGCCATTGATATGAATAGTAAAAATAGTATATAGGCAGCCATGAAAAGGTTATGCTTCTTCTTTATGGTCGTCATTGATAGTAAATTTTACTTTTAATATACGGCGGTCATCCATCTCCAGTACTTCAAACGTATAATCTTTATATTCCAATTTTTCATGAAGTACAGGAAATTCCCCTTTTATCTCTAATAATAATCCGGCAAGAGTATCAGCCTCGTTCGCCTCCGGTTCAAATATATCCGCACTCAGTTTTGTTATCTTATAAAAATCCGTCAACTGAGTCTTAGCTTCAAAAATATACGTACGGTCATTCAATTTCACATAAGTACGTTCTTCCTCATCATATTCATCATTGATTTCACCTACAATTTCTTCAATAATATCTTCCATTGTTACAATACCGGAAGTTCCTCCGAATTCATCGACTACGATAGCAATATGAATCTTATTTGCCTGAAAATCACGAAGCAAATCATCAATCATTTTCGTTTCCGGAACAAAATAGGCAGGACGAATCAATGACTGCCAACGAAAATTATCGCCCTTATTCAAATGCGGCAACAGATCTTTTATATAAAGTATACCTTTAATATTATCTTTCGATCCGGAATAAATAGGAATACGTGAATATGCATTGTCTACCACACACTGTAGAACATCCTTAAATGGAGTTTTCAAATCCAAATCTACAACATCCAAGCGTGAAGTCATAATTTCTTTTGCTGTCTCACCACCAAAACGGATAATTCCTTCCAATATATTATTTTCCTCCGAAATCTCACTCTTATCCGTCAATTCCAAAGCATGAGATAACTCATTTACCGAGATATTATAATTCTTCCTCTCAATATGCTTGTTCACAAGCGTAGTGGAATGTACCAATAACGAGGATAAAGGTTTGCAAATCCGTTTTAAGACAGAGATAGCAGGTGCTGTAAAACGGGTGAATTTCAACGTATTCTGTGCCGAATATATTTTCGGCATAATTTCTCCAAATAATAACAGTAAGAATGTCAGAATGACCGTTATCACTATAAACTGCAACACTTTTGACGATCCAAAATTTATCCATGAATCGAAAAAGAAATTCAGAAGCATGATAATCGTGACATTCACAAAGTTGTTCGATATAAGAATCGTTGCAAGCAAGCGTTCCGAATCATCCAGTAATGCCATAATTTTAGCATCCGAAGGATGTTTCTCTTCTTCTATTTCACTCTTATCTTTTGGAGACAACGAAAAAAAGGCTATCTCCGAAGCAGAGACAAAACCGGAAGCAAACAATAACAATATAGCTAAAATCAAAGCTATAATAGCTCCTATGGAAGGAGTCATTACGGTTACACCGTCAAATAAATTCGCCAAATGGCATAAATACGAGTCAGGGTCCAAGGAATTGGGTTTTAGTTAAACAATCTAGAACGGTAAATCATCTACCGAGTTATCCTGTATTGGTGATACATTAGGTTGCTGCACTGATTGAGGTTGTCCTTGCGGTTGGGCAGGAGGAACATATGCACCACCCTGCGAAGCAGTACCTTTCGGAGATAACATCTCCATATTATCAGCAAATACTTCCGTTACATATCTTTTTTGACCATTTTGATCATCATAAGAGCGAGTTCTGATTTTCCCTTCAATGTAAAGCTTGTCACCTTTGTGAACATATTTTTCAGCAACTTCTGCCAATCCGCGCCACAGCACGATATTGTGCCACTCCGTACGATCAGGTACTTGCGTACCATTTTGCAATGTGTATCCTCTTTCTGTTGTTGCCAAAGAAAAAGTAGCCACAGCTACTCCAGAATCCAAATATCTTACCTCAGGTTCTTTCCCCACATTGCCAATCAACATTATCTTATTCAATGACATAATCTTACTTTATTAGTTATTTGACGCCAAAATTAATTAGAATTACAATATAAAACAAACTTTGAGATACAAATTCATCATGTTTTCCGCCTATAAATTTAAAATAAGCACTTATATTGATAAATCATTTCATCTCCAAAAGATAGTTATTTCTCAATCACATCACAACATACCTCAAGCAAATACAAATTTCACTTTAATGAAACGATTCGAATACCTTTAAAAACATATCCGAGAATAACTATCTCCTCTCCTATTTTTAGCTTACACAGAAGCAACCTATACAAACAATCTATAATAAAACGCATTCTTTTTATATTAATCTTCAAGATAACAGTTTTATTTCCCTATAATTCATAGCAGATAAACATCAAAGAACAATGTAAATAACATTATTCTATCATTTATCTCATTTTAAAATTAAAAATATACTTATCCAATCAGATTACTAAATATTTAATTTATAATCTTTTAGTTTATATTAGCGTAGTAAATGGATAAAATATTTAAACAATTAGCGTAGCTGAGTAATGGTGATTTATTAGGTAAAATGAATAACAGCAACTAAATTTGTTTTCATAGCACAGAGAACAAAACAAAATTTTAGTTTACAAAAAAGATGCGCACATGAAACACTTACTACTTCTCAGCTTAGCATTGGTATTACTAACACTATATCCTATATATGGATATGAAGTACCAACTACCGTTCAAAAAAAGAACATTTTATTAGAAGAATTTACCGGAATTCATTGTGGAAATTGTCCTGACGGACATGCTATTGCCAATACTCTGGCAACTTTCCATCCGGAAAATGCGTATGTAATCGCCATACATTCCGGATATTATGCAGAACCGAGCAATGGTGAACCCGATTTTCGCACCGAAATAGGGGAACAACTTGATGTTGCTATGGGTGCCAACAAGGCGGGCTATCCATGCGGAATGATAAACAGGACATTTTTCTCTGACATTTCAACATCAATACTTATAAGCCGTTCCCAATGGATCAAAAAAGCAAAAATAATACATGAGGAGGATGCTCCTGTAAACCTTTGGATTAGTAGTTCTTATGATGGGAATAGCAAGGAACTTAAAATAAAAGTTGAAGGATATTATACTTCAGAAGTAGAAGATACAGAACAATACTTGAATGTAGCATGGATTCAAAACAATATACTGGGTCCACAAAACGGAAGTCAAACAGCAAGTGGAACTTATGTTCATAAACACATGCTACGAGGATACGTTACTCCAATATGGGGAGATGAAATCAGTCCGGCACCAGCCAAAGGAAGCTATTTTACCAAAGAATATACATATACAGTTCCTGCCGACATAAATTCGGTTGAAGTTAAGCCGGAAGATATAGAAGTTTTGGCATTCGTCACGACGAAAGATAAAGTCGTACAAAATGTTACCGGAGGGAAACCGGTTTATAATAACTATTCCAAACCGATTGGAGGAAAGTTATATGAACCAGATATGGTTATCAACGGACGTTACGGATACAATTTCTTTGAGGTTAAGCTAACTAATACTTCCGATCAACCCATTACATCAGCAGACTTTAAAGTTACCATCAACGAGGAAGAGCAAAATGCCGGTTGGACAGGAAACATTGCTTCTTTCGCAACAACAGCTATAAAAATTCCCGTATCATCGTATACCATAAAAGGAAGTAATAAATACAAAATTCAATTAACCGCTATCAATGGAACAGCATTCAACGGAAATGTTTTAGAAGGAGATTTCTCCAAACCCATCGAATCAACTCCGATAATCTTTATTGAATTAAAGACAGATAAGTCTTCCGAAGAGAATACATATACGATAAAAGATCAGGATGGAAAGATTATAAAACAATTTGGTCCTTATGAGAGTGGTAAAAGCGAAGTATATCAAGAGAGTGCACAATTAGAGCCAAACAAAAATTATTGTTTCGAAATTACAGACACTTGGGGAGACGGGATACAGAATCCACCGGGATATTTCAAACTATACAAGGATAATCACGATCTTATCGCTCAAAATTATTCGATTACATTGGCAGGCACACGGGCTTTCTTTTATACATCATTGCCTTCAGCAATAACAAATAAAGAAATTGTATCCGATGCTATAATTACGGTAAATCCTGATAATAAAAATATAGAACTCAATTTTAAGCCCTCAAGCACAGGAAAAGCAATATTCACCGTTTATTCCCTGATAGGAGAAAAACTATTCTGTGAACACAACTTTGTGAGATCCGGCGAAACATACAAGCAAATTTATCCTTTCGGGGAACTAAAAACCGGAGTTTACCTTTTCAATATAGAGCAAGGTAACTATATGAAAACACTCAAATTCATTATTAATTAGAGAACAAGGCGCTTTATAATACTAATCCTTTAAATTTTAAATGTATGAAGAAGTTTTTACTAACATTATGTGTGTGCTTACTCGGCACAATCACTATGACAGCTCAATGGTCAAGTAACCCCCTGAAGAACAACAGGATATCGGTTATAGGCAATGAAGTTTGGAATCACCAATTCCAAATAGCTCCTGACGGAACCATCTATGTAATGTATCAGACCCCAATTTACGATGACCCATGCGAGGTTATCGTACATCTTCAGATAATGGACATTAAAGGCAAAAAACTATTCACAGAAGATGAAGGTAAAATAATCAGTCGAAAGCGAAGCAGATCCTACGTGATGGTAAATGAAGGACTACTTGTAGATAAAGACGGAAATGCCATTATTGCTATAAGCGATAGCCGTAATTCTCCGGCAGAATACCAAAATCTAAGCTATACTCTTTATAAAGTATCACCAACAGGTGAAATGCTTTGGTCTGAAGACGGACTTGATCTAGAAGATGGAGAAACTACCGATCTTGAAGGTTTCTTCAAAATGATTCAATTGGAGAATGGCAATTATATTGTCAGCTGGTTTGGAATGGGCGGAACGATGCTACGCTGTATCTCACCTTCCGGAGAAATTTTATGGAAAAAAGATTATCTAAGTGGAGTCTATCCTTACCTCTGCAAAGCCGGCAATAATGAATTCATTATTGTTTATAGCGGAGGCGGCATCAGTGCCAAAAAATTCAATGCAAACGGTGAAGAAATCTGGAAAACAACTGTTTTTAGCGGACAATTACCATCGGATGTTTCCAATATACCTTTTTATGCTGTAGTAAAAGCATTTCCTGACCCGGACAACGGAGGAGTTTTCGTCAGCTGGTATGATTTCCGCAATGATCCGAAGCTTCCTTCCCCATACGTATCTTATATAAAATCCGACGGAGATTACGGTTTTGTATCCGGTAATCAGGGAGAGAGAGTAGGTTATACGGAAGGATTGGGAGGTTATCGACCGGAGCTTTACTACGATAAAGAGGATAATACGCTTTTCGCATGTTGGATTGAAAAGAATGCAAATCAAAACCACTTTCGTTTGATGGGGCAAAAAATGGCAATGACCGGTGAACTAAAATGGGAAGAAACGGGAGCTATTGTTGCTCCGTATTCATCGACTGCCATAGGTTATCAATCTATACAAAAAGCAGGCAACGGACAAGTCGCTGCATTCTATATGTTGGAAGCCGCATGGGTCGACGTAAAAGCCTATATGACTCTTATGAATAAGGCCGATGGTCAAGTTACGAATGTGGATGCAGACGGACATGGTATGTGTTTTTCTTCTTTTGCCTGCAATAAGGGTGATCTCGAGTCATCTCCGTTGACAGACAATTGGTACTGGGTTACTATGTGGAAAGACAAACGGGAAATAGAGGGTGTCACAGTCGACAACAGAACGTATATGCAAAGAATTAACCTTGACGGTTCATTAGGATATAAAGAAAAAGGTCCGGATGGAATTGCAATCAATGAAATAAACAATAGTCAATCACTGTCGGTTATTCCAACCTTAATTGATAAGCAGGCAGAGATAACGTTGAACATCGAAGAAACCGGAAAAGCCCGAGTAGATGTATACTCTGTCTCCGGACAAAAGGTGGCAACTATATATGACGGTGTAATCACACAGGGAATGCATACCATCGTTTGGAATAAAGAGGCAAATATAGGGAGTGGCATTTATATCATAAGATGCCAAACTAAACAGGATAGCAAATCAACACGAGTAATTGTGAAATAAATACTAACACTAAAAATAAACGATCATGAAAAGAATTAAGGATTTATTAGCCGGAATGATGATGGCATTATTGTTGCCATACGGACTATATGCAGACGTAGATTATGCTATAACCGATTTTCAGATTCCATCTCAAATAACAATCGGGACCACCGGTATAGTGAAAGTTACAGTAAAAAATGTCGGAGATACAGCACCTGTTACAGAAGAATTTTGGGAAGTCAATTTATGTGACGAAAACAATAACAGCCTTGCAATGCATCGCCCTGCAAGAGGTAGCTCCGAAGCACGTTTACAACCGGGAGCGGAAGTTAACATAGAATTCAGTATCACACCGAACTTGAATTTCAATGCCAAGCAGAAATATTATGTTAAAATAGAAGGGGATGACGTAAATAAAGAAAACAATACATCCGAAACAAAAGAAATAAATATACTTCGCCCCACTTATCCGAAAGTCACAAACTTAAAAGCAGAGCAGATTGGTGAGGATATAGCCTTATCATGGGTAGCTCCTGTGTTCGGAGACTCTATTGCCTTTTTCAGATATAATATCTATCTTAACGGAGTATCTATTACTGATAATTCCAACCCCGACCTGAAAGATATAACTAAGGCTGCATATACGTATGTAGGTACCGAACCTATAATATACAAATTCAAAGTTACAGTTTTTTATGATAAAGGTGGAGAAACAGTAGAATCTGATTTTTCTAATGAAGTGACAGTGGATTGCAGTAGCGATCGAATCATCTACTATCAATCGTTCGATACGGAAGAAGACTTTAATACAATGACAATCATTAATGCCAATGATGACGCAAGAACCTGGCAATATAATGAATCGACACAAATAGCTTTCTACCAATTCAATATGGCCAATGGTGCAGATGACTGGTTAATAACTCCGACTATCCAGCTGAAAGCAAATTCCTTATATACATTGAGTTTCAAAACCGGTAATAGAAATAGAGATGCAGAGCGTATTAAAGTAGCAATGGGCACAGCTCCTACCGTTGAAGGTATGACCACGGAGTTGGTATCTCCAATGGAACTTACAGACGGTGAATGGCATACGATAAAAGTAACGGTTTCTGTCCCCGCAGATGGAGATTATCACATCGGCTTCCAAGCATGTAGTGATGCAGGAAAGTTCCAGCTACAACTCGACCAAATAAAAGTTGAACAAAACATAGGCTATGACATGTTCTTGGAATCCGTAGAAGCACCATTGGAAGTAAAGGCAGGGAATGATGCGGAAATCAACATCAATGTAAAAAACATGGGATCATTAACAGCTTCGGGTTATACCGTAGAACTATATAGCGGGGAAACGGTATTAGAGTCCAAAGCCGGTTCCGAAGTGAATCCCGGCAAGACATCAAAAGTTGCATTCACTATAAAAACGAAGTTGGAAGATTCCGGCATTCTCAACTATCACGCAATTATCAAATGGAGTGCAGATTTGGATAATAGTAACAACAACAGCGACGAGATAGCCATTAAAATCATTACTCCGAAGTATCCTACTGTAACAGATTTAAATGGTAGTGAAGATGAGGGAACGGTTAATTTAAGTTGGACAGCTCCGGATTACAGTGCAGGTTCTCCTATCTCAAAATCTATGACCGACGGATTTGAAGATTACACAGCATTTGCCATAACAAACATAGGTAATTGGACGATGGTAGACGGTGATGAAGGAGAGACCGGTGCAGCAGGAGAAGGCACGTATGATAATGCAACTGCCCCGAAAGCCTATATGGTATTCAATCCTGCTTCTGCAGGAGTAGCCGATGACGAAATGTGGAAACCTTATTCCGGCGAACAAATGTTAGTTTGTTTTGACGGACCGGCAACAAATGACGACTGGTTAATCTCTCCGGAGATCGTAACAGGCGGACAAGTAATCTCTTTCTATGCAAAAACAGCGGATGCTAAGGTAGGAAACGAAACATTTGAAGTGCTGACCTCTACTACCGATAATGCAACAACCAGCTTTACAAAATTAGAAGAAGTTACAAGTGTTCCGGGAGAATGGACATCCTATACATTCACTATTCCTGATAATGCCAAGTACTTTGCAATCCATTGTATATCATCAGATGTAAGCGCGTTGCTAATAGACGATTTGTATTATTCATATAAGGACGGTATGGAAAGTTTGACACTGAAGGGATATAACGTTTACCGCGATGGAACAAAAATAACGGAAACTCCGGTCAACGCAACAACTTACGCCGACAATACAGTAGGTAAAAATACACATACCTACAAAGTAACGACTGTATATGACAAGGGTGAATCATTATACTCGAATGAAATCAGTATAAATGTAATAGGAAATGCCATAGAATCAACTTCAGCCGAAAATATTATTATCACAGGAAGTGAAGGCAGAATAAAGATCTCCGGTATAACTAATGAACCGATACAGATTTACACAGTAGACGGTAAGTTAGTTTACAGTTCATCTAAATCCGATTCAAGTGTAACAGTCAGTGTATCAACAGGTAGTTACATTGTCAAAGCCGGGACGAAAGTGGCTAAGGTATTAGTTAAATAATAGTCCAAAGAACATACGGTCGATCGATTGCAAACGATAGGAGTTTGCAGACAATCGACCGTATCTTCGTAATCAAACGACCTTATGTTTTTTTCAAACAACCTG
>ERZ791808.405-NODE-405-length-52282-cov-5.495721_pt1 | contig 52282 bp, 47 predicted proteins | sample MGYA00510305_ERZ791808 | MGnify/ENA primary metagenome ERZ791808 (study PRJEB30046, sample SAMN00792024) | human gut metagenome | study: EMG produced TPA metagenomics assembly of the A metagenome-wide association study of gut microbiota in type 2... | reverse complement strand
TCGAAAAAACCGTCCGTTGGTACCTCGATAACCAAAAATGGATCGATAACGTGACATCCGGCGAGTATCAAAGGTATTATCAGGATATGTATCAGGACAGATAGTTCTGATACCTCGAAAATACAATGAAAGATCAATATATTAAATGATAAAACAGGATAAAATTCGTAAAGTAAGAAAATGTTTATGTCTTCATATTATCAAATAAACAGAGTAATTCAACAAGACAAATAGCCTGACGAAGGACAATGGTGCGACTATGATTGTGATAAAAGATAAAGAAGACTGTTGTGGATGCAATGCGTGTGGTGACATATGCCCCAAGCAAGCCATTACATTTAAAACAGACCTTGAAGGTTTTTGGTATCCAGAGGTCAATATGGACCGTTGTATAGACTGCGGCTTGTGTGATAAAATATGCCCTATTATCAATATCACAGATTTAAAGAAGAATGACCTTCCGCAAGCCGTATGCTATGCGGCAGAACATAAAAACCTCGAAGTTGTATTCGATAGCACTTCTGGGGGGGTGTTCTCTGCGTTGGCTGATAGCGTATACCGATCAGAAGGATATGTCGGAGGAGCCATCTTTAATGAAGACTTTTCAGTGCGTCAGTACATCTCTAATGACAAGTCCGATTTGGTCAAACTGAGAAGTTCAAAATACCTTCAAAGTAATGCGGAGGGATTCTATTGTAAAGTTCGTGATTTGGTAAAATCAGGGGAAAAAGTCTTGGCTTGCGGCACCCCTTGCCAGATGGCGGCATTACGGGCATTTCTGAAAAAAGATTATGAAAATCTATTGATTGCTGATTTTATATGTCTTGGAGTAAATTCGCCTAAAGTATGGCGTAAATACTTAGATTCGTTTGAAGAAAGGTATGGGCATAAAGTTGTTTATTGTAAAGCGAAATCCAAAGAATATGGCTGGCGTAATTTGACCCAGAAAGTAATATTGGATAATGGGAAAGAGTATTTCGAAACTAAAAGCCAAAGTAAATACACCCAGGGCTACCTGAAAACAAGAGCGTATTGTCGCCCTTCTTGTTACACTTGTAAGTTCAAAGGGTACCCCCGTATAGCCGATATCACTCTTGCCGATTTTTGGGGCATTGAGAAGATAGACAAATCAATGGAAAAGGACCTTGGAACATCGTTGGTAATGATCAATTCCAAGAAAGGGGAAACATTCTTCGAACGTATCAAGTCTCATATCAATTATATCCAATTGCCTTTTGAAAGCAGCATTAAAGAAAATCCCGCTCTTATTACTTCATTAGGTCCACCGTTGGTCGATCGTCATCAGTTTTTCGAAGATCTCGATCATATGTCTTTTACCCAATTATCCGAGAAATACATACTTCCACAGCAGCTATCGTTTAAATCGCGTTTAACGAAACGGCTTCGACCACTATTGCGCGTTTATCGAAGTGTAGGTAAAAACCCCATCTCATACATACGGTTGTTGAGATACAATTCCATAGCCGAGATTTTACGCGGGGATATGCTCATAGTCAGGTCCCACTGTGTACTCGATATTCACAGAACGGCGAGGATTGAAAAACACGGAATCAGCGTGTTGGGAAATAAAGTAAAATTTTCCCGCGCCAAGTTGGAGACCCGCCTTTTTGTAGGTAAAAACGCGCACCTCTACCTCGGACCGAATACCTCTATCGGTTACGGAGCCGATATCGAGGTATTCGATAATGCGACATTGAAGTTCGAAGGAGAAGGGGCCAGCAATATCGGCCTGACTATAATCTGCGGCGAACATGTCAAAATAGGTCGTGGTGTAATGATTGGACGCAATGTAACTATTCGCGATAACAATGGTGGTCATTATCTCAATCGCCCCGGATACCGCGATACTCGTCCGGTGATTATCGGTGAAAAAGCCTGGATCTGTGAGCTGGCGTTAATTATGCCCGGCGTTAAAGTCGGTTTTAGCGGGATCGTCGGAGCTTGTGCTTTTGTGTGCTCCAATGTCGCAGCCCATACCGTAGTTTCAGGCAACCCGGCCCAGGTTATTGATGAAGAGGTCCTCTGGAAATATTAATCATATTAACACAAACATAAAATTTATGGAATTAAATGAATTTGTAGCGAATTTCGCAGAACAGTTTGATGAGACTGATGCCTCTGAAATTACTGCCCAGACAATTTTCCACGAATTGGACGAATGGAGTTCTCTCACAGGTATGGGCGTTATCGCCTTTATCAAGACTGAATATGGGAAAACCCTCACAGGCAAAGAACTTCGCGAATGTGAGACTATCGAAGACGTATTCAATCTGGTAGCATCAAAGTAATGTCCAACTCTTTTAATCCTTTCTCGCTTAAAGGCAAAACTATTCTGGTAACAGGAGCCTCGTCTGGTATCGGACGGGGTATTGCTGTGGCTTGTTCTAAAATGGGAGGGTCTGTCGTAATCGGGGGACGGAACCGGTTAAAGCTTGATCAGACATTGTCGGAGATGGAAGGCGACAATGCCAGATGGATGGGCGATCTGACAGATTATACTAATCTCCCCGTGCTCGTATCTCAACTGCCAAAACTCGATGGCATAGTACATTGCGCAGGTGCGGGAGGTCGTGTTTTATGTAAACAAATGACCGAGATCGATCTCGATAATCTAATGGGAGTGAACTTCAAAGCACCGGTAATGCTCCAAACAGAATTGTTAAAGCAAAAGAAAATAAATAACGAAGGTTCTATCGTTTTTGTTACTTCTATTGCCCAGAACTCTCCCAGCATAGGCAACGGCCTATACTCTGCCTCGAAAGGTGCATTGATTTCCTATGCGAATTGCCTGGAGTTGGAGCTTGCGCCCCGTCTTATCCGAGTAAATTGCCTTAGTCCGGCTATGGTGTGGACTGATCTCATTTTTAAAGGAGGTATTACCGAGGAGCAATTGAAAGAAGATGAACTTAAATACCCGCTTAAACGATACGGCCAACCCGAAGATATCGCATATCTTGCGATCTATTTGCTGTCTGATGCATCTTGCTGGATGACAGGATCCAACATCAAAATAACGGGAGGAGTAAAATAGTTATAGAAATCCAGAATGATGGCATATATCAAAGCAATCTCGATTTATTTGCCCGAGAAAACTCTCGCCAATGAAGAATTGGTCAAAGAATTCCCCGAATGGAGCGTAGATAAAGTTGCGGCTAAAGTCGGTGTCAACTCACGGCATTTAGCCGGCACGGATGAGACCGCCGGGGATATGGCAGAAAAAGCGGCTCTGCATCTATTTGATGAATATTCTGTCAACTCACAAGATATAGATTTTCTTTTGTTCTGCACCCAAAGTCCGGACTATTTTCTTCCTTCTACAGCTTGTATTTTACAACAACGTTTGGGTATTTCGACAACAAGCGGAGCGTTCGATTATAATTTGGGGTGCTCCGGATGTATTTACGGATTGGCTGTTGCCAAAGGATTGATCTCCGCAGGCATTGCCAACAATGTATTGTTACTGACATCCGAAACATATACTAAATACCTCCATCCGTCAGATAAAAGCAACAGGTCTATATTCGGGGACGGTGCCGCAGCATGTTTGATCTCCGCCGAAAAAGGAATTGCGAAAATTGGCGAATTCGTTCTGGGAACTGATGGTAGCGGTGCAAATAGTTTGATTGTCAAGACCGGAGCTGCCAGGCAAAAGGATCTTACAGGTCTTTCAATAAAAGATGAAGAGGATCATATCTGGTATGATGACTATCTTTATATGAATGGTGGAGCGATCTTCAATTTCACTCTCGACGCAGTGCCAGAGATGGTGAATCAATTACTCCATAAAAACGCGCTGGACAAAGACCAAATCGATTACTATGTATTTCATCAGGCGAACCGCTTCATGCTGAATACAATTAGAAAGGTGTGTACGATACCGAAGGAGAAATTTTACATCAACCTGGCGGATACAGGAAATACCGTATCCTCTACCGTAATGATTGCACTGAAAGATTGTCTGACATCCGGAGCGATCCATCCCGACATGCAAGTAATGATAACTGGTTTTGGCGTCGGATTGAGTTGGGGAGGTACTGTACTTCAGTTTTAAATCAGTAAAACACCGCTGACAATGAAAACGTATCTCACCTTGAATAATGGCATCCGAATACCTAACATTGGGATAGGCCCGGGCATCGTAGGGTATAACCCCTCAGCCCGGAAACGCCCCAGCAATACAGCACTCAGACTGGCAGACAAAATCATACGCAAAATTAATTATGCAATCCTAAAGCGAAATTATGTAAACGCAGTGACTAATTCCTTCAAAGTTGGGTTCAGATTACTCGATTACTCTTCCTCTTACGGTGATGGCAGACTCATAGGTAAAGCCATAAAAAAAAGCAAAATTGATCGAAAAGAATTATTCATAACAACTCGCATTAGCAATAGAGCCCAACGAAGCGGAACTATACGAGAGTGCCTGATGGAACAACTCCACTATATGCAAATCGACTATGTCGATATGCTTATGTTTCATTGGCCCGTAACAGAGTATTACACGGCAACCTGGGCCGAGATGGTTAAACTCTATAAGGAAGGGTATTGCAAAAGCATTGGGGTGGCAAACTGTCATCAACATCATTTAGAGGTATTGATGCAAATTTCAGATATTATTCCAGCCATTAATCAAATAGAGGTACACCCCTTATTCACCCAGAAAGAATTAATCAACTATTGCCAAAGCAAAGGAATCAAAGTAGAAGCTTATACTGCAATAGCTCGATTTGATGACAGATTAATGCAACTTCCGTTATTGAAAACCATTGCGGCCAAACACAAGAAAACCATAGTACAGGTCATTCTCCGTTGGCATATCCAAACAGGGGTAATTCCTATTATTCGTTCATTGAATAGAACACGCCAATTGGAAAATATTTCGATTTACGATTTTGACCTCACTGATGATGAGATGAAAGCAATTGATGGTATCAACATTAATTCCCGTCTGAGATACGATCCAGACAATTGCGATTTTTCGATACTCTAATTAATTAGACGATCTGTACAACAGGAATGTCATCCAATAAAACCATCGCCAAAAATACCCTGTTTTTATACGTTCGCATGATGTTTACAATGCTTGTGGCATTGTATACCTCCCGTGTGATATTACATGTATTGGGCATCGACGATTATGGCATTTATCAAACAGTGGGAGGCGTTGTACTGTTACTGTCATTCTTAAACGGTGCTTTAAGTGCGGGCTCCTCCCGTTTCCTTACCTATGAATTGGGCAAAGGAGATTTTGACAAATTACAGAAGACATTCTCCACGGTTTTATCTATTCATATCATTCTAGCAGTATTGATACTGCTTATAGCCGAAACGGTCGGTGTATGGTTTATATATAATAAATTGGTGATTCCCCCGGAAAGAATGGAGGCCGCAGTTTTTGCGTATCATCTCTCTATTCTTACAGCAATAGTTTCCATAACCCAAATACCCTATAACGCATCGATCATTAGTCACGAACGGATGAGTATTTATGCTTATCTGAGCATAATAGAAGTAACCCTCAAGTTGGGAGTAGTTTATTTACTAATCATAAGTAATTGGGATAAATTAAAAGTATACGCTCTGCTGATTTGTATTGTTCAGATCAGTGTCGCTCTGTTTTACAGGTTTTATTGTACGCATCATTTCAATGAGACTAAATATAGGCTGAATTTCGACAGGTCCATAATGAAGCAGGTCTTGAGCTATTCCGGATGGAATATTTTTGCAAATATGTCAATAGCCATTACTACACAAGGAGCGATTATTCTTATCAATATGTTTTTTTCTCCTATCATAGTAACGGCCCGTGCGATTGCCGACCAGGTCAATATGGCGGCCAATCAATTCGTTCAGAATTTCCGAATTGCCGTCAATCCTCAAATTGTAAAGTTATATGCAGTCGAAAACCATGAAAGAAGCAAACAGTTGTTATTGGCCTCGACGAAATATTCATACTATATGATGCTGGCACTGTGTCTGCCGATATGTTTATCTGCTGAACCGCTGTTGAAATTATGGTTAGGGATAATTCCCGAATATACGGTGATTTTCCTACAGATAGCTGTTGTAACAAGTCTTTTTCAGGTGTTTGACACTTCTTTTTATACGGCACTATATGCAAAAGGGCAGATCCGTGAAAACGCAATAATAAGTCCTCTCGTCCTATTTATGGCATTTCCAATTGTTTACATCCTGTTTCGTTTAGGGTATAGTCCGGAATCACTTGCATGGGTAATGCTAGCTTGTTATGCCATCCTGGGATTATTGGTAAAGCCGATGTTGCTGATCAAAATCGTAGATTACAAGAGAAAAGACATTGTCAATACTTTCATACCGTGTTTAAAAGTGACATTTGTAGCGGTTCCGCTCCCGTGCCTGCTGTATTATTATCGTGATGTCTTATTTCCCAACGGCATCATACATTTATTACTACTCAGCTCCATTTGTATCGCATGTGTAGGACTGAGCGTCTGGTTCACAGGTCTTGACAAAGAGATGAAAGCGATCCTGTTGCTTTTTGTAAAGAGACGTTTCAAACACCTCCGGGCTTAATTGAGAAATATTCTGAGGAGACTCTTTATTTGCTCTAAATCGGTACGTTTTGAGTTTTAAACGACATATCGAAGGGTAAGAGTGCTCATCAAGGCGCTTATCGTTTTCTAATTGACCGATTGGAAGTAGCTTAAATAGATTGGGGTAGAAGCATGAGAAATGTTCTTTTAATAGGTACTGAAGGTGTCTATAATTACGGTTGCGAAGCAATTGTGCGCGGAACTGTGAATATATTAAAAGCTATTGATCCTTCGATCGAAGTCAGTTATGTTTCATATAATTATGAAGATGACAAAAAGCGGTTGAGAGACTGTGATGTGAATATTATAATGCGACCTGCGAGAGAAAGAAAAAGATGGTCGCGCCATAATATATTGAGAAAGTTGTCTTCCTACATCAAAGTCCGGTATATTATGCCTTATGATAGTTTGGACTTGATCAAAAACTGCGATACGATTTTCTCAATAGGAGGGGACATATACACTTTAAATCCTGATAACACGTGTAATTTGGAACTTCCTAAATTTCTGCGTAGGTGTCAGAGAAAAGGGTTAAGATATATTCTTTGGGGGGCCTCCGTTGGGAAATTTGAGAAAAATCAATCGGCTTTGAATTTCTACAAGAAACATCTGCCTAAAATAGACCTTATTGTTGCCCGGGAACCTAACACAGTCGAATATTTGAGGAGTCTGGGCGTAGTTGACAATGTCCATCTGGCTCCCGACCCGGCATTTTTCGTCGAATGTCCCCAACAAATCAAGGAAACGAACAAACGCATTACGATAGGGATTAATCTAAGTCCGCTATCGGCTTTATACAAATACGAAAGTATCGAAAGGGCCATTGTAGTGCAAACAGAGGCTCTTATCAGCTTAATAGAATTAATGGACTGCGATGTGATATTATTACCGCATGTGATCAGCCCCAATCCGAATGACAATGATTTATTGTATCTCAGGAAGATATACGAATCCGTCCCGAGCGAATATCAGGCGAAGATTACTCTAGTCGATACAGATCCGCAATTTATCGGCATAAAATCCTATTTGTCCCGATGTGATTATGTGGTTGCCGCCCGAATGCACTGTGCTATCAATGCAATAACCCTGTCTGTGCCGACACTGTTTTTGTCGTATAGTGAGAAGGCGAAAGGTATGGCAGAGTTCATATATAACTCGAAAGAGTTTGTTATATCATTGGAGGATTTTGAAAATCCACAATTAATCGCGTGTAAACTTCAGAATTTAAACCCTGTTCCGCTATGGAAACGCATTAAGAGCTTTGATTATAAAGTAATATTTAACAAGCGATAGAGAGTATAGACATGGACAAAAAGGATTGTTTGACATTACAATCACAAACATTCGATTGGTTGAGGTTCCCTCTGATTGTCTGTGTAGTATTCATTCATAATCCTTGCCGACCTGCGCTCAATTTTGAAGAGATTGTTTCCGGATCATTTTCCATGATGAGTTGTTACAATCTGATACGGGTAGTGCTCACTTATGTCCTTACGCATATTGCAGTCCCTGCGTTTTATGTAATTTCCGGGTATTTATTCTTTTACAATATCAAAATATGGAATTTTGACATTTATAAAACCAAGATAAAAAAACGATTCCACACCCTGATAATACCCTATATCTTGTGGAATGTTATTGCTTATGCGCTTTTGTTCGGAGTCGTCTTAGTTAAGAATATCTGCACAGGAGATTGGAATGGGGATTTTAGTTTGTCATTAGATATATTTTGGAATTATTACTCATGGAAGAGCGGATACGATTGGCTCGGAAACGAAATTATACATACCGCCCCTATAAATCTCCCATTATGGTTTTTAAGAGACCTGATAGTACTCTCCATTTTATCGCCTCTACTGTACTGGTTAGTTACGAGATTTAAATATTATTTTATCGCCATACTATTCTTCTTATATATTTCAGGATTCTCGTTTCAAATCTCAGGTTTCGACGTAACTGCGCTATTCTTTTTCTGCCTGGGTGCATATTTCAGCATTAATGGTTTATGTATCCTGCAATTCACAAAACGCATCCCCTATATTCCGTGGATAGCTGCCATACTATTGATGCTTACGGTATTATATGGAGGGAAAAGTTCCATGACAGGATCTCTGATATATCCTTTTTACATTATTACCGGCGTTATAAGTGCTTTTGGCTTGTCGTCCTGTTTATTAAGAAGCGGGAAAGTTACAGTAAACCACTTTTTAACTTCGTCTGTATTCTTCATATATGCAATTCATACCATAAACGGCATGAATCTGTGTAACTTAGACTCTGTTTATCTCGGAAATAATCCTTTGATACTTCTCCCCGTCTACTTAATAACTCCTATTATAAAAATCGCTGTCGGTTTAGGAATATTCTGGCTGATGAAACGATATACACCTAAGATATTGGGGTTTCTAATCGGAGAAAGATAACAGGCTGAACCCTGTAAGAATATCGAACCGGGGTAGCAAAACGCAAAAGATTGTATCGTTGTGGCATGCCACAACGATATGAATTCCTTCATGGCCGTAAACTATTGCAGGGCATGTCCGGGAACCCGCTCCACACAGGAGAACGCGGCTTTCTTAGTTTTTTGAAATTTAAATAGGGAAAGGGATTCTCATTCCGGGCCGACGGTGCCGGAAAGATAGATCATGAACACGTACAATCATTAATAGACAGGCAACAATGAAAAGAATAATGCTCGTATTCGGGACACGTCCGGAAGCAATCAAAATGGCTCCATTGATTAAAGAATTTGAGAAACATAAGAATGAATTTGAGACACAGGTATGTGTAACCGCTCAACATCGTCAGATGCTCGATCAGGTATTAACCTTTTTTGAGATTAAACCTGACTACGACCTCAACTTGATGAAGCCGCATCAGTCGCTTCACAGTGTAACAGCTGACATTTTAACGAATTTAAAACCTATTCTTGAGAATTTTAAACCCGATTACGTATTAGTACATGGGGATACGGCAACCTCTACAGCAGCGGCCATGGCTGCTTATTTTTCACAATGCAAAGTTGGCCATGTGGAAGCTGGATTGCGGACTTGGAATAAATGGGCTCCTTTCCCCGAAGAAATGAACCGGCAGCTTACGGGAAGACTGGCAGATATTCATTTCGCACCGACCCAACAGTCCAAACAGAATCTACTCAAAGAGAATGTGAACGAAGAGGATATTGTCATTACAGGCAATACGGTTATCGATGCTTTACATGACAGTGTAAAAAGAGTAAACGCGCAAGGATATACGAATGACGAGATAGACTGGATCAAAAAAGTTATTGATCCGAATAAGGATTTAATCCTCGTGACGGGCCATCGTCGCGAAAATTTCGGGCAAGGCTTCATTAATATCTGCAATGCTTTGAGAAAAATCGTGGAAATACGGCCGAATACTCAGATTATCTATCCGGTTCATCTCAATCCCAACGTACAAGCACCTGTACAACAAATACTGTCGGGAGTTGAAAATATATCACTGATCACCCCTCTCAGCTATCCCTCATTTGTGTGGCTGATGAACATTGCGAAAATCATTGTAACAGACAGTGGAGGAGTGCAAGAAGAGGCACCATCTTTAGGAAAACCCGTATTAGTCATGCGAGATACGACTGAACGGCCCGAAGCCGTTGACGCAGGGACGGTCATTCTTGTAGGGACAAACGAAGACCTAATTGTCTCAGAAGCTTTAAATCTACTTAATGATCCTGAGCATTATGATGCGATGAGTCGTATTGAAAACCCATACGGCGATGGTAAAGCCTGCCAACGTATCGTGGCAGCTCTCCGATAATAATCAATAATAATATAGTCGTAGTCTGATTTTCTCTGAAAATGAAAAATCCCAAAATCTTATTTATAGCCCCCAGTTCATATCCCATATACGGGGCGGAAGCGAATGTCAATGCGAAAATGCTCAAATTACTAACCGATTCAGGATGTGTTATAGACCTGATCTCACGAGCTCCTCGCAAAACATTTGATTTTTATCTACCCACGCAGCACGATTTTTTCTTTTCTAAAATCAGATCCATTCACAGTGTCGGAATAAATACGACAAAGGATTTCAAAACTGTTGTGCGTCATCTTCGCACGTGGGTGAAAACAGGATATGTTTACAAAGGATGCGATTGGGCACTCGAGACGATCAAATTATGTGAAACAATGATTGCTCGGACTCATTATGATTTCATTTACACTTATGATTATCCTGCCGAACTGGTAGGATTGTACCTGACTAAAAAATACAAAATAAAATGGGTGCAAGTATGGAATGATCCGTATATCTGGAAAAGATATCCCGCTCCATATGGACAGGGGCCTCGATTCAAAATATCGCGACTTCGGGAAAAAATGATCGCAGATATGGGGAAAAACCTGTATCGGGCAGTGTTTCCATCGGACAGACTTCAGAATTACATGTTGCAATATATCACCAATCTGACACCCGATAGATGCGTAGTTTCGCCTCATCTTTGTCTGGATCAACTTGTACGGAAGAATGAAAAACCGATAGAAGATACCCTCAGGATTATTCATTCCGGAGCATTGGGACGAGAAAGGGATCCGAAAACACTTCTTCAGGGATTAAAATTATTTCTTCGGACACGTCCTGATGCCAGGATCGAATTTGCCTTTCTTGGCATATTCGAACGGGCTAAAGGCGATTATTTCAATAACTTAATTCAAGAATTTAGATTAACACCATATATCAAATTATTGGGTCGTTCGGAATATATTAAAAGTTTAGAAATCGCCCAAAAGTATGATCTGTGTTTACTCATCGAGGCTGTATGCGAAGAAGGAATTTTTTTCCCTAGCAAAGTAATTGATTATATGCAAAACAATAAACCGATCTTTGCCTTAAGTCCATCTGTTGGAGTGATTAATGACATGTATCGCAAACAAGAGATTGATTATTTTGCGGATGTGACCAACCCACGACAGATTGCGGATACGCTCGATCAGATTTACTCTGATTTTGAGGGTTCCAAGGTTGGCCTTCAAGACAAAAATATTGATCTGTATGGCAATAAAGAAGTCGCATCCATACATTTCAAGCAAATTTTCAATGCATGAAACCGGTAGAGCGACCTACCGAATCATAAACTGGGTCCCAAGAATTTCGCAGTAAAAAATTACCCTGTTTATCTCGAAATCTTATCGAATGTTCTTATCGGCTATTTTTTGCACTATTCTGATTTGGCAACTGTATAAAACAGTGTCATTTCAGCGCAAGTTGTTGGTCATCGGGGCCCTGTGTTTCTATCTGATATTGACATTCGGGGATTTAGTTTACTTGGATCATATATATAACAGAGCTTTTCATTTTAGTGATCCCGGTGACTATTACGATAAAACCAAACATCTCCTATTTTTTCAAGTAGTTCATTTTGACGGAACGAACACCTTCTATCCGATCATAAACTGGATATATAACCATCTGTATGAGAACCCATGGTTTGTATCAGGATTGTTAAAGATTGCTAATATACTGGTTTTCTTATCCGCGTATGCAATATTGACTAAAAAAATCGAGAAGATCAATTACATTGATTTTTTAATATTGCTGAATCCTTTCTTGTTGATGATTATCATCCGCAATGTCAGGGATATGTATATTCTGTTCTTTGTAGTTCTTATACTGGTTGGATTTGGAGTCGTTCCCGGGAATCGTTTGTCAAAACCATGGACTTTGATAGGTTTGATAGGTTTGGCAACTATTAGGCCGGTTTTGCTCTTCCCTGTTCTATGTGTGTGGTGGGTAAAGAACCGGCATATTTTTTCAAAACTGACCCAACTGCTATTTTACTCGATCGTAATAGCAGTTACTATTTCCCAATTTCATACGATTATACGTATTCTTGGAAACCAGATGATTTCGGCTTTGGATTACATCAATGAAGATGTCGAGGCATTTCTGCCTCTGCTCGAAGGTAATTTGTCACCACAAGTCCTCATCCAGAGTGTCAGTCGTATATTTATTGGTTTGATTTCCTTCGTGTTTACGCCTCATCCCGTAAATTTTTTCTCCGAGTGGCAGACCACTATGGATATTAATGGAACCACGATTATTTATACCGGGTTGGACAATCTTTTGATTGTTTTAGGATCAATTGTCAATTATTTGATGGTATTACCGATTTTGGTTGCGTGTGCGATGAATTATAAACGGCTGAACCAATCTTTATTGCTTTATATATCCTTGTATGCTATTATCTATGTAACGATGTTCATGGGTATTACCGATATTCGAAACCGCTACCCTGTTATTTTCTTGGGACTTTTTATGTTTCAAATTGCTCAACTTCCAATTAAAATACGGCCGCTGCATTATGGGATTACTCTTTGCATCGGAATAGGACTAATGTTATTAAAATCAAGTTAGATGAGAAGATTTCTTAACAAAACGATCTCTCGAATAAAAGGACATTCTTACCAGATCGATCCGGCTATTCCTTCTTATTATCTATTTAACATGGCTGTCAGAAGATTAATCATGGCAATCAGAGGTTCTGTTTCTGGAGTAAAAAAACATGGAATCATATTTATTGCCCCTGATGTAATCATAAGGGGAAAGTCAAAATTTCATGTGGGACGTGGTACCACGATCGACAGAGGGTGTTATATAGATGCGATGTCTTTAGAAGGGGTTACATTCGGAAATAATGTATCTGTCGGTAAATACACTACAATCGAATGTACAGGCTCGATTACAAATATTGGGAAAGGATTAAAGGTGGGTCATAATGTAGGAATGGGAACACATGGTTTATGGGGCTGTGCAGGAGGCATATGTATTGGCAATGACACCATAATTGGAAATTATGTCAGTTTTCATTCGGAAAATCATAATTATAACCTACCCGATATTCTTATTCGCAGACAGGGTGTAAACCGTAAGGGAATTATTGTCGGACAAAATTGTTGGATAGGAGCGAAAACGACGTTCTTAGATGGGGCACAAGTGGGAAATGGATGCATTATAGCAGCAGGATCGGTCGTGCGTGGTATTATCCCAGACAATGTTGTGATCGGAGGGGTTCCTGCAAAGATTCTCAAATATCGAGGCGCTGACAATCAGAAATGACACTCATATTTTAACGATACTATCTCCGACAGTTCTAAGATACTTTCATCGGAGTTCGTGAATTCGCGGAACAAAGTTGTCCGATTGCGAATCTTTATCAAACTCTACCTTTTATTGAATATCCCTTATTGTCAAATTTATGCCGGATCATTCTTAATAATGGAATTCATTTAAGTGGGAAAACTTCAATGGAATTAAGACTCGGATCAATCGGCAATTATTTGATGGTATTACCCGATTTCGGTTGAATGTGTGATGAACTATAAACGGCTGAACGAAGTTCTATTGCTGTACATCTCCTTGTATGCTATTATCTAGGTAACGATGTTCATGGGAGTTACCGATATCCGGAACCGCTACCCAGTTATTTTTCTGGGACTCTTCATGTTCCAAATCGCTCAACCTCCAACTAAAATATGACCGCTGCATTACGGAATTACCTTTTGCATCAGAGTGGGATTGATGCTACTCCAAACGAAGGAATGGTCATCGAAAGTGTGTTCTTTCCTGCTCTGTAGGCATGTTTCATTACATCTGATGAAACATAACATAACTCATTCTATAGAAGTCGCAAACAAATTTATGAAAGTATTATTTCAGTCGCGCAAGACGCTTTATTCGGCGCCGGGAGGCGATACGACCCAATTGCTCAAAACCAAAGAGTATCTTGAAAAACTTGGCGTTGAAGTAGATATTTCATTGGAATTAGAGCCGGATCTGACCGGCTACGATCTGGTTCATGTATTTAACCTGATGCGTCCACAGGAACTTTACCTTCAGGTACGCAACGCAAAGCGTCAGCATAAGAAAGTTGCCCTTTCGACCATTTACGGTCCCTATGCAGAATACGAGAAAAAGGCTCGTGGCGGGATATTGCAACAGATCAACCGATTTCTTAGTATTACCCAAACCGAATATTTGAAAGTCATCGCACGAGCTGTACTCAACGGAGAATTCAGCAAAGGGACGCGGATCTACCTGCTTCATGGACATAAACCGCTGCAACGTAAAATCATCCGAATGGTCGATGTATTTCTGCCCAATTCGCATTCCGAGATGCAGCGGGTTGCCGAAGATTTTCAGTTGAAAGCATACAATTATGTTGCAGTTCCCAATGCCGTTGATGTGAACAGGTTCGATTTTGAACAAACGCTCGTGGATCCGCAGAACGAGCGTTTCCGCGACTGCGTACTGTGCGTTTCGCGCGTGGAAGGACGGAAAAACCAGTTGAATGTCGTGCGAGCGGCGCGACAGCTACCTTATAACTTCGTGTTTATCGGCAAAGCCGGGGCCAATTTCTCCGGTTATATGAGTCGCTGCCAGGAAGAAGGAGCATCGAATTGCGAATTTCTCGGCCAGATTGATCACGAACAACTGCCTCAGTTCTATAAACTCTGCAAGGTACACATCCTCGCGTCATGGATGGAAACACCGGGTCTTTCCTCCCTTGAGGCAGGTGTAATGCACAGTAATGTCGTGGTAACGAAAAAAGGGGATACAGAAGATTATTTCGGAGATATGGCTTTCTACTGTGAACCGGATGACGTGGATTCTATTCGGACGGCAATAGAAGAGGCTTATAATACGCCTTTCATTCAGCCGCTTGCAGAAACGATCAAAAAAAATTACAAATGGGAAGATACGGCACGAGAAACGCTGAAGGGCTACAAAAGGATCCTGTAAAACAAATAGCCATCATCGGTACGGTCGGTGTTCCTGCCAACTACGGTGGATTCGAAACCCTTGTAGAGAACATCATCGGCAGAAACAATCTCCAAGAGATTAAGTACGTCGTCTATTGCAGTTCTATCAGTTACAGTAGAAAGCGAAAAACTTATAAAGGTGCTGATTTACAGTATATTCCTGTAAAAGCGAATGGTTGGCAAAGTATTTTTTACGACAGTTTGTCCATGCTGCATGCAATATTCTCCAAAACGGACGTTTTACTGATACTCGGAGTATCGGGGTGTTTTATCTTGCCTTTCATTCGCATGATCAGTCGGAAAAAAATCATTGTCAATATCGACGGGCTCGAACATCGCAGAGGCAAATGGAAACCTTCGATACGCAAATTTTTAAAGCAGTCCGAGAAAATAGCCATCCGTTACGCACACGTCATCGTTACAGACAACAAAGCGATTCAGGATTACGTCAAAACCGAGTATGGCCAGGACTCTGCACTGATCGCTTACGGTGGCGATCACGTACAGGTATCCCCGGACAGTGATGAAACTCCGATTCTGGGAAAGTACCGTCTGTCCGACGGGGACTATAGTTTTTCGCTGTGCCGGATTGAGCCGGAGAACAATGTCCAAGTCACTCTAGAAGCTTTCGCCCGAACCGGAGCGCCGTTGGTAATGATAGGCAATTGGCGTAACAGCGATTACGGCGAACGGCTTTTATCGCAGTTCAGTGCCTACCCGAATATCCGGATGCTGGCGCCCATTTATGACCTGCCGATTCTGAATGCATTGCACAATCACTGTAAATTTTACATCCACGGACACAGTGCCGGAGGAACCAATCCCTCATTGGTGGAAGCCATGTTTTTCGGTAAGCCTATTTTGGCTTTCGATGTCATATATAATCGGGAAACCACCGCCAATTTAGCCCATTATTATAAAGATGCGGAGCAACTGGAAAAATTGTTGTGTCTTCCTTATGATCTATTTGCACAGAATGCCCTGTCTATGGTGCAGATTGCCAAACAACGTTACCTCTGGAGTATTATTAGTAAACAATATGAAAAACTTTACTGATTCTCGGAATTAGCCGAATGCTCCGGTTATATGGCTTCCCGGTCAGTGGTGATAAGATGAGAACCTTGTGTCCACTGGTCGGCAATAGTGAAACAAAACAGTTCGATTATCTGGAGGCATTGGGACTCGCTAATATCTGATTATGAAGTATACAGAAGGGATGCTTAGATAAAATTATGTAAATGAGTAATGCGGGTCGGTTTGATCCGCATTACTCATTTATAAGAAGTCCGGATTACGTTTAACGGTCCAATATCTTTCTTATTCGGTATTCGACAACTATCGCTCCCCCAGAATTGACTTTCGTATAAATATTATGGGGCTATCTGTCGGCCGACAAAAAGAGAGGGATTACCCTTAGTTTTAAGTCCCCGTAATGCCTGTTATTTGGGTAAAACCGGTTTCCCCGGTGACTGTGTCGGGTTATTTCTTCGTAAACGCGAATTACGTTTTTAATATCGAGTTCCCGTTTTGTTTTCTCGTTTGAATCGTCCCATTTCCATGCGTTTGCAATCATTCATGCCTATGATTGTTTCCATGGCTCTACCAGCCCAGGCACATTCCGAGGCAGAATGACAAAACGGTTGAGGCCGTTATCGACCGTTTCTTTGCAGCTGGGAACATCTGTCGTAATCGGCTTGCCCATGGTCGCGATTTCCATCAATATGCGGGAAAGTTCTTTATTGCAATAATGACAGTAAAACGATACAATCGGCCGCCAGGATCTTATCCGCTACATTTTTCGTATATCCCAAATACGAAATCGTTCCTTCTGCATTGCTCCGCTTTGCGCTTGGGCAAAATCTTGTCTGGCGGTAAGAACGGCATATTGGGGCCGTTGTTGGAGAACCTGTTGAACAGAGCCTTGGTGGGCGAGATGGACAGTCATCTGAGCCAGACGGATCCCGATATAGGCAACCGTCGTAACGGATACATCTGCAAACATGTCCAGACTCCAATGGGCGAAATAACCATCAACACTCCTCGTGATCGGGAATCGACCTTTGACCCGCAGATAGTCCACAAACGTGAGGAGGTGCTTGCCGATTCCCTTGCCGACCGCATCATCGGCCTCTACGCCATCGGCAACAACGCTAGGGAGATTAGCAACGTCCTTGAGGACCAATTCGGCAACTGTATTTCCGCGAGGACTATAAATAGCCTCGCTGACCGTATCCTGCAGGAAATCTAAAGTTGGAAAAATCGCCTTTTGGACAGTGTCTGTCCCATACATAGTGTGGATAGATATCATCCATTATAAGGTTATGGATGACAAGAACCGTCCCGTCCGAGGACCATATAGAATGTGTTGGCACTTAACAGTAAGGGGTGTAAGAAGCTGTTAAATATGTATATATCCAAAAGCAAGGGCGCCAATTTCTGGCTCGGTGTCCTGACAAACCTTCAGAGCCGTGGAGTGCAGGACATACTGATAGCCTGCGTCGATGGTCTGGAGCGTTTTCCCGGATATTACGGTATAGTTATGCATAGTCCATCGGATCCACAATTCCATCAAGTATGTGGCAAGCAAGAATCAGCAAGAGTTCATGAGGGACTTGAAGCTGGTTTATCAGGCGGTCAGTAAGGATGCGGCTGCATCTGCACTTGACGACCTTGAGACAAAATGGGGTGAACAGTATCCCATTGTCATCAAGAACTGGCGGGTCAACAAGACGACACTTTAAACGTGCAACCTACTCTGATTACGCGTTTTGCAGGTAATGATATCGGATGAATTGTAATCGGGTTATTTGACGTTGTGATGATTTTGTCATTTGTGTTGCTCCAGAGAATTGCTATTCGAGTGACTGGTAAACAGTGTTGACATATCGGCTCCACAGATCGAAAAGGTCCTCTATTCTGTGATTCATGAAAAGCAGAATAATCAGATCTTCTTTCGGGTCGATCAAAAAATAGGTCCCTAGCCAACCGAGCCAAAAAAGGGATCCTTCAGAAACCATCGGAGGCATCAGTATTTTCGAATTGGCAAAAATCCGGTTGCCGGGACTGATTTCGAATCCGAGGCCGAACAAGGAGTATTGCGGGACATCCGCTCCTTCGGGTATCTGGTTTTGGGACATGAGTTCGATTGTTTTGCGTCCCAGAATGCGATGACCGTTGAATGTTCCGCCGTTGAGGATCATCTGACAAAATCGGGCATAATCCTCAATTGGACCGTTCAGACCGGTTGCTTCCGGAATGTACCGGTGATCTTGGCTGAAAAGATTGAGAGGGTATTGATTGTTCCGCGGGATAATTTTCCCCTCTTTTTTTTCATATACAACGGGAAGCCGTTGTTGATCGGCGGGATCAAGGAAAAAAGCAGTTTGAGTCATTCCTAAAGGTTCCAGGATCGTTTTTGAAAGGTACTGCTCTAGCGGTTGTCCAGAAAAATGTTCGATCAGGTAAGCCGCCACTTCTATTGAAATATTCTCATAGTTCCAGTTTGTTCCCGGATCATATTTCAACGGAGCCTGCAATTGATCCCGGATATATTCTTCCCGGCTTTTATAAACCGGTACGACTTGACCGGGTGTCGCCGGCCATCCGACTAGACCGCCCGTGTGGGAGAGCAGGTGAGAGATGGTGAGTGATGTGGTCGCTTCCCGGGTACTGAAATTTTTCCTGTTCTTCCATTTCACCAATATTCTGTCGCTGGTTTCAGGGATGTATGCCGAAACCGGATCCTCCAGTTGGAATTTCCCCTGTTCATAAAGTGTCATTAGGGCTACTGTGATGACGGGTTTAGTGAGTGAAGCCATTTGAAAAATGTCATTCTTTTTCAAATAGATACTATCTTCATATACTCTCCATCCCCATGCAGCATGGTGGATTATCTCGCCTTTGCGCGCCACGAAAGTGACCGCATGCGGTAACCCTTTTTCCTCAATATAGTGTTTGAGCAGACTGTCGATCCTCGTCAACCGGGTTCCGTTAACCCCTGAGGTCAAGTAGTCCCGGTTATATGAAAATTGTTGGGGAGAGTATCCCATCAGGGAGCAATATGTCAGCAAGATAACGGCGACTAACACGACTTTATGTTGAATATTATGCATAAATACCTTTTTTGATTAGAGATGAATAGTTGACATCCAACCATAATGGAATCCACCGGTCAGTCCAGAAAGGGCATAACCGAGCCGGTCACCTTCAGATTACCTGTCTGGCACAAAAATAGGAGATACTGTTTAGTGTGGCATATGACAAAGAGTGTTGGGAATGTCATTTTTCGGGAATGATTATGGCTTTACGCGTTTGCGATATTGGCCCGGAGTGCTTCCTGTGTGTTTCCGGAATAAACGGATGAAATAGGAGGAGTTATCGAAATGCAGCCGGTTGGCGATTTCGGCTTCGGAAAGAGTCGTATAATCCAGCAGTCGTTCGGCTTCGTGGATCACTTTATTCAAAATGAAGGATTTAGCGCTCGAACCCAAAATCCCATGGACGATCTTGTTCAGATAATTGGAAGAAATACATAGCTTGTCTGCGTAGTACTGGGTATTGCGATGGAATGTGCATTCAGCGTCTACCATACGTACGAACGGATCGATATACCGGACGATTTTTATGTTGTCTTTCCTGTTGTCCGATTCTCCGGCGGGGCAGGCACGATTCAGCAACATCAGCGTTTCATAGAGCATGGCCCTCAAAATATGGTGATCCTGTTCGCTATGATCGTTAATTTCAGTTTTCATTTCCGCGAGTAGTCGTTTGACGCGGTTGAACAGTTCATTCGGCAGTTTGAGAAATGGGGAACTTCTTTCCGCTTGTAAGTAGCGAAAATTGCGCAGAAAAGCGCGGTCATTGAAAAATGAAAGAAGGAATTTCTCTTCGAATAAAAGAAAATAACCGTTCAGGTTGGTATGCGAATGCCAATGCCAAACCTCTCCGGGAATTGCACAGATAATATGATTGGTTCCGAGGTGGCAACTGCAATCATTGATGGCGACTTCCCCGTCGCCTGCTGTTATCAGGATAATGCTATAAAAATTAAATCGGTGGACAGGACTCCGTCTGACGCCTTCCCGTATCTCTTCCAACCCGATGACGTCGACCAACAGTTCATTGCCGTATTTCTTTGTGTAGAATTTCCGTAAAGGTATGGAATCCACTTTCAAAGTGCTTTGTACTTAAAAAAGTTCTCGCTGGGATAATCTCCCCTCCGTCCGGGAACGAGTCGGTATTCGTGTATGTTGGCAGCGCTAAAGCGGTTCGGGAATTAAAACTTGTCGATATCGACCGACGAGGCCAGGTCGCCGATTTGCGGCAGCAGTGTGGTGAAGTGTTTGGTCGCTTCGTGCGCAGCCAGTACGGCGGCGTTTTCCCACCGTTCGCAGATTACGATCTGGGCCGGGTCGGTCGGGTGCAGGTAATACTGGTAGCGGAGGTTGCCGTTCTCTTTTTGAGAGGCCGCCGTCAGTTCGGCGAGCAGTTCCAGCACTTTGGCGCGTTTGTCGGCCGTTACGTTGATCGTTACGAAGATGTTGATCATGGTTTTATCGTGTTTGCGGCGGTAGGGAATGCGACGCAGCGGAGATTTCCCGTACCCGCCTGTTTTTGTCCGGTAGCTGAGTGCGCGCGGCCCGCCGTCGGATCCAGCTGGGGCCGATCTTCCGAAGTCCGCTTCTATTCAGGCGCGTTTGGCTACATCCGGCCCCGTCCGGCCGCTTGGTCGCGGTAACTGTGGACGGGATTATCCTGAAATGAGTTTTATTTCGGTATCGTTGTGCCCGCAGGGAAACTGTTGAACCCTTCGGCGATCTTTTCGGCAATCTGGTCTACGGCGCCCGCCAGTTTTTTGCCGACCATCATTTTCATCATCATCGGCAGCTCGACGTCGAGTACGATTCGCATGCGCGTATCGGTTTCGGCCGCACTCACCAGCTGGAGCCAAAAGGTAAAGTCCATCGGCGAGCCGTCGGCGCCCGTCACCTTGATCAGTTTGTGCTCGACCTTCTCGATCATCTGCAGGTTGACCGTAAATCCCTGCACCTTGAACGAGCAGGTGTTCTCGGTGGCGCACCATCCTTCGACCTTGTCGCCCACCACGGGCGTCAGGTGGTTGAAATCGGCCAACACGCCGTATACCGCCCGGGCGGGATGCAGGATTTGTACGTGTTTGCTTTCGTATCTTTCCATTGTTTGGGGTAAAGTTAAGTAAGTTGGTACCGGGACCGTGCTACTGCGCAAAACGGACCGGACAACGGACAAACGGCTGCGGGATGCGGATTATTTTTTCCACGAAGCCGGATCGCGCCTCCACTCTTTGAGCGTTTCCAGCTCGTCGGCGTGTACATAACCCTGTTCGATGGCCATTTCGATCATCGTGTTGTAGTTGCTCAGCGTATCGAGCCGCACGCCCGCCTCGGCGAAATTCTTCTCGGCGGCGGGGAAGCCGTAAGTGAAAATCGCCACCATGCCGAGCACTTCGCAGCCGGCTTTCTGTAACGCTTCGACGGCGCTAAGGCTGCTGCCCCCGGTCGAGACGAGGTCCTCGATCACGACTACCTTCGCACCGGGCTTCACCTCGCCTTCGACCTGATTGGTCAGGCCGTGCGATTTGGGTGCGCTGCGCACATAGATAAAAGGTTTGCCCATCTTCTCGGCTACCAGCGCCCCGTGGGCGATCGCTCCGGTCGCGACGCCGGCCAGTACCTCGGCCTGCGGGTATTTTTCGGCGATCAGCGCGGCGAATGCCTCGTATACCTGTTTGCGCACGGCGGGGTAGGAGAGTATCTTGCGGTTGTCGCAGTAGATCGGCGAGTACCAGCCTGAGGCCCACGTAAAATGATTTGTCGGATTTAATTTAATTGCCTTAATTTGCAACAGGCTTCCGGCGATCTGTTTGGCGGAATCGTTCATTTTCGTGCTATGTATAAAGTTTATATCGAAGACAACGTTGTGGTTTTCTCGGTACGGCCGGTTGGGGATCCTTCGTTCGTCACCTTCCGGCCCGCTGCGGGTGAGCCGCTTTCAGTGACAAAGTTGTTGCAAAAAGTTCAGAATAGCAAACGCCTTGCGGTGGTTTCGGACGATATCGAACAAGTTTTCGCCGATTTCCGCGCCTCGCAGCGCTTTATCGAGGCGGGCGGCGGCGTGACGGCCGATCCGCAGGGTAACCTGCTGCTGATCTTTCGTAACGGACGTTGGGACCTGCCCAAAGGCAAACTCGAACCGGGCGAACGGATCGAGGATTGCGCCGTGCGCGAGGTGGGCGAGGAGTGCGGCCTGTCGGGCCTGCAGCTCGGGGCTTTCGTTGCGCACACCTACCATTGTTACCGGATGCATGGCGAGTGGGTGCTCAAGCGTACGTCGTGGTACCGCATGCGTTACGGCGGTTCGCAGCGTCCGCAGCCGCAGACGGTCGAGGGAATTACCGAAGCGGTATGGGTGCCGCAGGCGGAACTGACTCCGAAACTGGAGAACACCTATTTCACGATCCGGGACGTATTGACTGCCGCCGGATACGTGAAATAAAACCGGACACGGTCCTCAGACCGCATGTTCGGTGATGAGAACAGCCGGACGGAGATACCGAAAGAACGTTCTTTTTTACTCCCTATGCGATCCTTTTCGTTGCTATAAAGGCAATAGAGCTTTTGAAGGTTGCGTTTAAGGGGTACGAAACATAACCGAACCGAATAAAACCTCATAACAGATGAAGAAAACGACAACCCTGCTGCTGGCGGGAGCCGTTGCGGCGCTTACGGTCGCGTGCGGCGACGGCGCAGGCAAAAAATCAGCCCCGATGAAGATTGACAACTCGTTGACCGAAGCCGAAAAGAGCGCCGGTATCCTTACTCCCGAAGTGATGTGGAAGATGGGGCGCGTGGGCGGTTCCGTGGTGTCGCCCGACGGCGAAACCGTCCTCTATACGGTGAGCGATTACAGCATGAAAGACGATAATAGCAGTACGCACATCTGGTCGGTGCCGACCGCCGGCGGGGAAGCCGTGCAGATCACCGACGGTGCGGGCAAAGAGTCGTCGATCCAGTGGGGCGACGACGGCAGCCGCATCTACTTCCTTTCGACGCGAAGCGGCGAGGCGCAGCTGTGGAGCGCCGCTCCCGACGGCAGCGACCTGCGCCAGCTTTCGGCCATCGAGGGCGGTATCGAAGGGTACGGCCTTTCGCCCAAAGGCGACAAAGTGTATTACATCAAGCGTGTCCAGGTCGAAAAACGCAAGTCGTCGGAGGTCTTCCCCGACCTGCCCGACTCGAAGGCGCTGATCTACGATGACCTGATGGCGCGTCACTGGGATTACTGGGACGACGGTAGTTACCTGCACCTGTTCGTTGCCGAGATGAAAGACGGCCGGATGGCCGAGGGGGTGGACATCATGCCGGGCGAGCCGTGGGATGCGCCGATGGCGCCCTATTTCGACGCGGCCGAGATCGCGTGGAACAACGCGGGCACGCAGTTGGCCTACACCTGCAAGAAGATGAAGGGCAAGCAGTACGCGCTCAGCACTAATTCCGACATTTATATTTACGACCTCGCTGCGGGGACGACCGTCAATATCACGGAAGGGATGATGGGTTACGACAAATATCCCCGTTTTTCCCCGGATGACAGCATGGTGGCTTTTACCAGCATGGAGCGCGACGGTAACGAGTCGGACAAAGACCGCCTGTTCATTGCCGTGCTCGCCACGGGAGAGAAAAAATACCTGACCGAGAATTTCGATTACAATGCGGGCAACGTCACCTGGGACGGCAACGACAAACTTTGGTTCCTCTCGCCGATGCGGGCGACCTACCAGCTTTGCAAAGTGGGGACCGACGGTTCGCCGGTGGAGGTGGTCACCAGCGGCGCGCACGACCTGAACGCCTTTACGATGGGCGGGGGCAAACTCGTGGCCGAACTGACGACGCTCAGCACGCCTTCCGAACTGTTCGCCGTGAACCTGACCGACGGTATGCTTTCACAGCTGACCAATACGAACAAGGAGATTTACGACAATATCCGGATGGGCGAAGTGCGCGAGCGCTGGGTCAAGACCACCGACGGCAAACAGATGCTGACGTGGGTAATCCTGCCCCCCGATTTCGATTCGACCAAAACCTATCCTGTGCTGCTTTACTGCCAGGGCGGTCCGCAGAGTGTGGTGAGCCAGCGCTGGAGTTTCCGCTGGAATTTCCAGCTGATGGCTGCGCAGGGCTATATCGTCGTGGCGCCGAACCGGCGCGGGCTGCCGTCGTTCGGGCAGGAGTGGCTCGACCAGATCTCGGGTGATTACAGCGGCCAGAACATTCGCGATTACCTCAGTGCGATCGACGACGTGGCGCGCGAACCGTGGGCCGACGAGACCCGGATGGGCTGCGTGGGCGCCAGCTACGGCGGCTATTCGGTCTACTTCCTGGCCGGCAACCACCAGAAACGTTTCAAAGCGTTCATCGCGCACTGCGGCATGTTCAACTTCGAAAGCATGTATTGCGGTACCGAGGAACTGTGGTTCCCGAACAACGACCTCGGCGGTTCGTACTGGAGCGACAGTCCGGTGGCGAAACGTTCGTATGCCAACTCTCCGCACAAGTTCGTGAAGAACTGGGACACGCCGATACTGATCTTCTCCGGGCTCAACGATTTCCGGATTCCGTACACCGAAAATCTGCAGGCGTATACGGCTGCGCAATTGATGGGTGTCCCGGCGCGGCTCGTCGCATTCGAAAACGAGGCGCACCAGGTGTTCAAACCGCAGAACTCGCTGGTTTGGCAGCGCGAATTTTTCGGCTGGCTCGACAAGTATGTAAAGAATCCGCAGCAGGAAACCGCATCGGCGGCAAAACAATAGCCGCGGCAATATCGTCGGTTCCGGAAGTGCTCCGCTCTGGGGCGCGGCAGTTCTGCGGATAGATGCAAATGAAACGAGGAGGGAAATCATTACGATTTCCCTCCTCGTTTTGTTCCGGTTGTACGTTTTAAGCTGTTGCACGGTGTTGCCGTGCTTCAGGAACAGGGTGTAGGCCGGTCTGTTCCGTATCCGAACTTCGTTTGCGTTCCTGTCTTGGACAGAACCAGGGCCGGATGCCGCGTTAGTCGATATTCGGGTTCAGCGCATGCCACTCCTTGACGGGGGGCAGTACGCCCATTGCGATCACTTCGTCGCGCAACTGGCAGAGGTGTTTGTAGCTCTCCTCGAGTGTTTTCATCTCCTCTGCCGAGCCTTTGACAGCGTTGTAATGTACGCCGTCTTTGGTGATCGAAGTCTCCATGGCCATCATGATGTGGTTGAACCCTTCGGAGTGGACATAAACTCCGGCAGGCCAGCGGAACGCCTCTCCGCCCATGGCTGCTGCGATCATTTCGATCGAGAGGTAGGCCGGGCTCTGGAACGACGAGCGGCCGCGCAGGTCGATGATATGCTTGCCGCCCTGTATCACCCGCTGGCGCAGCGCTTCCCAGTCGCCGGCGGGAATCTGCGTACCGATCAGCTCGGAGAGCTTCTTGCCGTGGAGTTCGGTCGTCGAGGCGAAGACGGCCATCTGTTCCCCGTGGCCTCCATAGGTACGGCAGTTCTTGATTTCCGAGGCGGGCATGCTGAAATATTTGGCCAGCTCGCTTCTCAGGCGCGTGCTGTCGAGTGCCGCGAGCGTCGAAACCTGCGTCGGCTTGAGGCCCGAATAGAGCAGCGTAATAAGGCCTGTGATGTCGGCCGGGTTGAAGATCACCACCACATGCTTTACGTCGGGGCAGTAGGTTTTGATGTCCTTGCCGAGCTGCTCTGCGATCTGTGCATTGCCCTTGAGCAGGTCTTCGCGCGTCATGCCGGCCTTGCGGGCCGCACCGCCCGACGAGACGATGTATTTCGCATCCTTGAACGCTTCTGCGATATCCGAGGTGAAGGTGAGGTTCACATTTTCGAAGCCGCAGTGGAACAGCTCTTCGGCGACGCCTTCGAGGGCCGGTGCGAACGGGTCGTAGAGACAGATGTTCGGGGTGAGGCGCATCATCATTGCGGTCTGCGCCATGTTCGAACCGATCATGCCGGCGGCGCCCACGATGGTCAGTTTTTCTTCGGTCAGGAATTTCATGTTGGTTCTGTTATTTTGATTAAACGATTTGTCCGTCTGTTTCCGGCAGCGAAGATAGCGACCCGCAGGCCGCCGCGTTTATCAGAAATGGTAATCTGCGATAAAGCGCGGTTATACCCTTGTGTTCTCCCCGTTTCCGGGAGGCCCGGGCGAAACCACTGTCCCTGACATTTTTCGTTTACGCCGGGTGCCGCTGCCGGTACGATGCGAACCGTTAATTCACCGACGGCAGGAACGAATAGTTTTTCGAATAGCGCATCATCTGGTCCGGATAGTCTTCGGTGTATTCGACCGTGACGTCGACGATCTCGCCGTTCTCCATAACCGGTTTGTAGACCGGATTGACGAATCCGCTGAACGGTTCGATATGCAGTTTCCCGTAGCGTGCGAGTACTTCGTCGTGCAGTTTTTGATCCACTTTCACGCCGTAATTCTCGACGAGCGCCTTGCCGGCGGCATAGTCGCCTTCGCTCTTGATGCGCTGGATTTCATGCAACATATCGCTGAACAGGCCGCGCAACTTTTCGTAGTCGGTAATCTCGATGTAGGTCTTGCCGTCGCGCTCCACCTTTTTGATGACGGCTTCGCCGCCGCCCTGCTGCCCTTTTTCATAGCACCACATCGCGATCAGCATCCGGTTGCGCATATGCGCCTCTTCGACGTCCTTGCCCGGTTGGATGCGGGCCAGTTGCGTCATCATACCGTTGAGGATATAACGCAAATACTGTGCCTTGGCTACGTCGAACGACGGGACGAGTCCGAGCTCGGCCAGCTTCGGGTCGCCGAGGTAGTAGAGGGCGAAAAGGTCTGCGCGGGCCTCTTCGAGCGTCGAACCGTAATTTTTCAGTGCATCGGTCTTCACGCCCGGAGCCAGCTGGCCCGAACCGTGGCCGAGGCATTCGTGCAGGTCGGTATGCAGATCGTCGCCCAGCGAACCGTATTTTTTCTGGAGCTCGATGTCGGCCGGGTCGGGGATGAACTCTTCGAGGAAGCCGTTGCCTTTGGCCGCCTCGGTGTAAGCGTGCGTAATGTTCTGGATCGTCACCGATTTGGAACCGTAGTCTTTGCGGATCCAGTCGGCATTGGGCAGGTTGATGCCGATCGGGGTAGCCGGGAAGCAATCGCCGCCGAGCATCGTGGCGGTGATGACCTTCGCGGATACGCCCTTCACCTTCTCTTTGCGGTATTTCGGGTCGATCGGCGAGTGGTCCTCGAACCATTGCGCCTCGGCGCTGATCGTTTCGGTGCGTCGCGTCGCCTCCTCGTCGCGGAAGTTCACGAGGCTTTCCCACGAGGCGCGGTAGCCCAGCGGGTCTCCGTACGTTTCGATGAAGCCGTTGACGAAATCGACTTTCGAGAGGGTGTCCTGCACCCAGGAGATACTATAGGTGTCGAATTGCGAAAGGTCGCCCGAACGGTAATAGCCGATCAGCTCGTCGATCGTCCGTTTCTGTGCTCCTTTAGCCACTCCGGAGGCCTGCTCGAGCCAGTAAACGATCTTCTCGATCGCGGACGAGTACATGCCGTCCACTTTCCACACTTTTTCCACCAGCTTGCCGTCCTCTTTGACCAGCTTGCTGTTCAGGCCGTATGAAATGGGGGTGCTGTCGCGGTGGTCGATCAGTTTGCCATAATAGGCTTCCACCTCTTTTTGCGTCACGCCTTCGTAATAGTTGTTGGCCGAGGTGGCGATCATATCCTCTCCGGCAGCCTGGTTCGTCCGTTTGGGGAAGAGCTCCGGGTCGAACATCACCGGCTTGATCTCGGTCACGACGGCCGCAACGGACGGTGTGAAGTCCTGCGGAAAATATTCGGCGGGTGTGCCGGCGACCAGTTCGTCGAAGTAGCTTTCGGAAAATTCGGGCAGGAACTTGTCGAGCGAATAGTGGTGGTGTATGCCGTTGGCGAACCACACTTTCTTCAGGTATTTTTCGAATTTCCCGAAATCCTCGCTCGTGCGGTCGCCCGTGTATCCTTGCTCGATCGCTTCGAGCGTGCGGCGGATGCGCAGGTTGTAGCGGCCGTTTTGGTCGAAAAAGATATCGCGTCCGCAGAGTGCGGCTTGGTTCAGGTAATAGATCAGCTTTTTCTCCTCCAGCGAGAGGGTGTCGAAGCCCGGTACCTGGTAGCGCAGCACTTTGATGTCGTCGAAACGGTCCACCACCCAGTTGAACTTCTCTTCGGCCCGGGGCTTGGTTTTGCAGGCGTTCATGCCTGCCGCGAGGGTTATCATCATGGTCAGAATAACGGTATTTTTCATCGGATTCACAGGTTCGGTTGTTCACAAAGGTATTATTTTTGGGCGAAAAATGTTGGATAAATCTAAATCTAATTTCTACCTTTGCGGAACCCTTTCGGGGGCTATTAAAAACTAAAGCGATCGATCCGATGCAGGTTTTCAACAGGGGTGCCGAACTCTCCGCCGCCTTGGGTAATGAAAAGGTACTCACCGGCTTCGTTCCTACGATGGGCGCGCTGCACGAGGGGCACGTTTCGTTGGTCGAACGCTGCCGCCGCGAGTGCCGTCGGGTGGTGGTGAGCGTCTTCGTCAATCCCACGCAATTTAATGATCCGGCCGATTTGCGCAGTTATCCGCGCAATCTGGAAGCCGACCTGAAGCTGCTCGAGGCAGCCGGCGCCGACTTCGTTTATGCCCCTTCGGTCGAGGATGTCTATCCCGAGCCCGATACGCGGCAGTTCGATTTCGGACAGACCGACAAGGTGATGGAGGGCGCGCACCGTCCGGGCCATTTCAACGGTGTGGCGCAGGTGGTGAGCCGCCTGTTCGCGATCGTGCAGCCCGATAAGGCTTATTTCGGCGAGAAGGATTTTCAGCAGATCGCGGTGATCCGGGCCATGGTACGCCAGTTGCAGATTCCGGTTCAGATCGTGCCGTGCCCGATCGTACGGGGGGCGGACGGTCTGGCGCTCAGTTCGCGCAATGCGCTGTTGACGGCGGAACACCGTGCTGCGGCACCGCAGATTTATGCGGCCCTGAAAGCGGGTGTCGAATTTTCGCGTACGGCGACGGTGGCCCAGACCGAGAGGTTCGTTATCGAGCGGATCGACAGCGATCCGCTGCTGAAAGTGGAATATTTCCAGATCGTCGATGCCGATACATTGCTGCCGCTGGACCAGTGGCGGGAGGGTGTCGCGACGCGGGGCTGTGCGGCCGTGCAGGCCGGTGCCGTGAGGCTGATCGATAATGTGGGCGGTTACGGCCCCTACGATAAATAATCGAAATTTTGCAGACATGCAGATAGAGGTATTGAAATCGAAAATTCATCGGGTGACCATCACGCAGGCCAACTTGGACTATGTGGGGAGCATCACGATCGATGAAGACCTGCTCGACGCGGCGAATATGATCGCGGGCGAAAAGGTGCAGATCGTCAACGTCAACAACGGCGAACGTCTCGAGACTTATATCATTAAGGGGGAGCGCGGCAGCGGCGCGGTTTGCCTGAACGGTCCCGCCGCGCGCAGGTGCGTGGTGGGTGACGTGGTGATTATCATTTCGTACGCGCTGCTCGGCTTCGAGGAGGCCAAGGGCTTCAAACCCTGGGTGGTCTTTCCCGATACGGCGACCAACAAACTGGTGCGGTAATTCGTTCCGGTGTGGTCCGCAGGGTTTTCTTGCCAGAGGACGGACAGCAACGGGCGAAACGAGGTCCGGACGGCCCGGAAACGGCAACCGTCGAAATACGAAACAGGAGCGCTCCCGGGAGGGAGCGCTTTTTTGTTTGATATTCCTGCGGCAGCCGTTCGTCCCGGCGATGGTCGTGGTTTTCCGGAGTAAAGGGGATGATTCTGCCGGGAAAGTGATGTCCATTCGGAAATAAATCTTATTTTTGTTCAACACCTCCCTTCGATAGCTTATGAAAACTGGCGCCAAGCGCAACTACACCTTTTATGTTCTGATGCTCCTGATCTTCGGGGGACTCTTCTGGATGGTGATCCGGGAAGGTAAGTTATGGGATCGGGCTTTTGATAAAACGCACCGGGAAGCCGTGGAGATGGTTTCGGGCCATGTTGCGGTGCACCAGGCACCCGCCTCCTGTCCCGCGCCGCTCGAACTCTTCACGCAGTCGCTGCACGAAGGGGTGCACCATCCGGTAGCCATGCTGCTGTTGCAGATCATTTCGATCCTGGTCGCCGTGCGGATTTTTTCGTGGCTGTTCAAGTACCTTGGCCAACCGGGCGTGATCGGCGAGATCGTCGCGGGCATCGTGCTCGGCCCGTCGCTGCTGGGCCACTTTTTCCCTGAAACGTTCGGATTCCTCTTTGCGCCCGATTCGCTCGAATCGCTCAACATTTTGAGCCAGATCGGCCTGATCCTTTTTATGTTTATCATCGGTATGGAGCTCGACCTGGGTATCCTGCGCAAAAAAGGGAGCCAGACGCTCGTCATCAGCCATGCGAGCATCATCGTGCCGTTTTTCCTCGGGACGGTATTGGCCTGGCAGGTCTATCCCGAATTCGGGTTCGGGCATACTACCTTCGTACCGTTCGCGCTTTTTATCGGCATCTCGGTCAGCATTACGGCCTTTCCGGTGCTCGCGCGCATCATTCAGGAGCGCAACCTGGGCAAAACGCCGATGGGCATGCTGGCGATCGCCAGCGCGGCGAACAACGATATTACCGCATGGTGCCTGCTGGCCGCGATCATTGCGATCGCAAAGGCGGGCAGCGTTGCCAGCGCAGGCTATACGTTGCTGTGCGTGATCCTGTATGTGCTGTTCATGTTCGGGCTCGTGAGGCCCTTCATGCGCAAGCTCGGTAATATTTACAACAGTCAGGAGATCATCAGTAAACCGCTGGTGGCGTTCATTTTCCTGGTGCTGATCCTTTCGTCCTACATTACCGAAGTGCTGGGCGTGCATGCGCTTTTCGGCGCGTTCGTGGCGGGAGTGATCATGCCTGCGAACCTCAGTTTCCGGCGCATCATGACCGAAAAGGTGGAAGACGTCGCGCTGGTGCTGTTCCTGCCGCTGTTTTTCGTTTTTACCGGCCTGCGGACCGAGATCGGCGCACTCAATACCGCCCACTTGTGGGTCGTCTGCGCTCTTTTTGTCGCCGTATCGATCGTCGGCAAACTGGCGGGTGCCGCGCTTTCGGCCCGCTTTGTCGGGGAGTCGTGGAAGGACAGCCTCTCGATCGGCGTGTTGATGAACACGCGCGGACTGATGGAGCTGATCGTGCTGAACATCGGCTACGAGATGGGCGTGCTGCCCTCGTCGATCTACGTGATCTTCGTAATTATGGCCCTGTTCACCACTTTCATGGCCACCCCGTCGCTCGTGCTGATCGACAAACTTTTCGCTCGCCGCAGGCCCGAACGGCGGCACTCGGCGAAAGCCCGTATCTTGATTTCGTTCGCGCGTCCTTCCAGTGCGCCGGTTTTCCTGAAACTCGTAAAAGTGTTGTGCGGCCGGTTGATCGACAAACTGCACATTACGGCTGTGCACTATACGATCGGTACCGAGACCAGTCCGATGAACGCCTACGGCTATTCGTCCGAGAGTTTTGTGCCGCTGCGTGACGAGGCGCGGGAGCTGGGGATGCAGATCGAAACGCGCTACCGCGTGACCGACCACTACCTGAAAGACCTGATCGAACTGATCCGCCGCGAGTCGTACGATTTCGTGCTGTTGGGCGGAGGGCCGGAGTTCATTAACGATTATGTCGCGCCCCGGCGCAGCAGCCTGTTGCTGGCCGACGAACTGAACCGCATCCGCCGGCAGATTCGCAAAAAGATGTATTTCCCGGGGGAATCGACCCGCGATAAGGCCCGGCGGTTGTTTGCCAATGTCTCTTGTTCGGTGGGCGTATTCGTGAACCGTAATTTCCGCGGTGCGGACCGTATCGGAGTGCTGATGCTCGATGAACGCGACCGTGCGATGCTGGATGAGATCGACGCCATTCTCGGGGGGGTGAAGGTGACGCTTCGTGTGGCCGATGCGGGTTTTGCCGCGCAATTGCAACGAGAGGTGCGGCACCTGGACGGCGGCCCGGCCCTGGCGGTCAGTCCGCCTTCGGTTCCGTTCAGCGAGTTTATAGCCGGGCAGCAGATGCTGATCGTCAGCTACAACAGCTGGCTGCACATTACCCGCAGCCGTTCCGCGCTGATTCCGTCGTTCCCGTCGTTTATGGTGGTCAAGCCTGCGCGGGCACAAGTGCCCGGACAAAAGCCGGACGATTATCCGGACCGTGCGGCCGGCCAGGCGGATGCGGTCACGTTCGACGGTTCCGTCCAGTCCGTATCGGCTGACCCGGGTATCCGTGCGGCAGCGGAAGTGACGGCAACCGGTTCCGCCGTGGGAGTATCCCGTCCCCAGGGCTCTTCGGGCGGTACTGGGAAACAGTAGATTTTGAACCGTTTATTATCGGAATAATGAGACAGACTTATCGCATTTTTTGCCTGTTGGCCTGTGTGCCTATCGTGCTGGCCTCCTGCCGCGGCAGTAACCGGAACGGAACTGCCGCTTCAGACCAACATATTCCGGACCGTTTCCCGATGATCGAAGTGCCCGCGATGCTCTCCACGCCCGAAGAAAGGGCGCAATATGTGGCGGCGCATTATTGGGATAAGTTCGATTTTACGGACACGGCGGCCTATCTCGATAAGCCGGCTGTGACCGAACAGGGTATGGCCGATTTCCTGAATATCCTGCGCCAGTATGTTGCACCGTCCGATGCGGCCGCCTCGCTGGACAGACTCCTCGCGGGAGCTTCGGCCGATACGGCGATGTTTCGTTACCTGACGGGTTTGCTGGAGAAGTACCTGTACGATCCCAATTCACCGATGCGCAGCGAGGAGCTCTACATTCCGGTTCTGCGTTACCTGGTGGCGTCTCCGCAGCTCGATTCGCTTGCGAAGCTGCGTCCGCGGGCCCGGATGGAGATGGCGTTGAAGAACCGCCCCGGCGACACGGCGGCCGATTTTGCCTACGTCGACCTGAAAGGACGCAGCGGTCGGATGCACGGTCTGCGCTCGGAGTATACGGTTCTCTTCTTCAACAATCCGGGTTGTCCCGCCTGCCGGGATATCGCCGGGCAGATGGTCGCCTCACCGGAGATAACGCAGCGGGTTCGCGACGGACGGCTCACGGTATTGGCCGTGTATCCGGACGAGGACTTGAAGGCGTGGCAGGAACACGGCGCGGACTTCCCGGAGAGCTGGGGCTATGTGCGCGGCAGGGACGGGGCGCTGTCGGAGGCGAACTCGTACGACCTGAAGGCTATCCCGACGCTTTACCTGCTGGACCGTAACAAAAAAGTGCTGCTCAAGGATGCGACTTTCGAGCAATTGAACGGTTATCTCTCCGCGCAACAGCCGTGAATGTGAATATCCCCTGCGTATCCGGGGAAAACCTTGTGCGGAGCGGGGGATATTTATAGTGCGTTGATAGAGTCGAAGTTTCTAAGGGCGTCGCTGTCCCGACCCGAAACCCGGCCGGAACCGTTCGTGGAACGCTTTGCCTGCGCGCTCCGATTCCATCTTGAGCCATTCGGCGTACTGACTGCCGGATAGGATTTTCCTGAACTGTTTTTCCCGTTTTGCTTGGTCTTGCTCGGAAAGTCCTGCGAATGAAATTCCGTGCGGCCGTTTCTCCTTCATCTGCGATTTGTCGCCCATCGGAGGCCGTCCTGCTCCGGGACCGCCGGGTCTGTCCTTCCCGCCGGGACGGGGCATGCCGTCCCGATGTCCCATTCCACCCGGACCACCGGAGCCGTGCGGCCCGCCCATCCTGCCGCCGAAACCCTCCGGCCTGTCCGGAGAGGTTTTCCATCCGGTTGCGGAGTCTTCGAGTTTTTTCAGGTATTTCAGGTTCAGTTTATAAACCTTTGCATACTGCTTGTTGTCGAGTACCAAACGACGTTGCATCTGCCGGCTGATCCTTTCGGCTTGTTGTTCTACTGTAGGAGGTTGTCGCCGGATTGCCCGGGCGGAATCTTCCGGCAGGATTGCCGGATGGACGGCTCCGGCTGTTTCACCGGTGGATTGGGTATACCCCGGCATGTAGCCCCCGGCCAGTGCGGCGGCCATCAGGAAGGGGAAAAGAGATTTACGAGCCATAGTTATACTGTTTTAAGGGTGAATTTGGTGGACGAAAATGATTCGTTCCGAAAAGGAAACGCCCTTGTTTTGCAGTATATTATGTTGATTGTCAGGTTTTCGAATCAACGCTGGACGCAATGCTGGATTTTATCGTCCGGCTGGCGGTTTTTGCCGATGAACAGAAAAGTACATCGGCCGGATGTTCCGGGCGGTGCGGGGAAGCATATCACAGGGCCGGAAAGCGCCTGTACTTTTTTCAGCGCCGGTTCCAACATATCGATACCCGGTTTCGGAACAGTGCCGTTGTGGGAAGGCCGTCGTGCAACGAGGGGTTGTCCGGGAAGGAATTGTCCGGAAGGGATCGGTTGAAATCAGTTCCGTGGGATCGGGAAGGTAGGTTTTGGCGGTCGTGTTTTGCAGATGGCTCTTTTCACGCATCTTGCGGGAGCCGTCTTCAAAGGGATTTACCTCAGTTTGTTCTTTTCGAAATGCGGTCCCACTTTGATCCGGAAATAGATTGCCGAAACGACTGTCAGGCAGGCTCCGAAAAGGTAGGCCCGGTCCAGTGTGGTGATTTCGCCGAGATAACCGCCCAGCAGCAGCCCTGCCCCGATGCCGACGTCCCACGAAGTGAGGTAGGTCGAGGTGGCCGTACCCCGTTGGTTGTGCGGTGCCAGGTTGACGAAGAGCGTGTTGAAGGCCGGGAACATCGTCCCGAAACCGATCCCCAGGAAGAGGGCGATCCCGAAAAAGATATAAGGGGTCAATACCGGATTCCAGCTCATCAGTGTTTCGCAGGCCGAGAGCACAAAAAAGCAGCCGCAGGCGAGGTACATGCCCAGTGCGATTACCTGGGTGATGCGTCCTTTGTCCACCTGTCTTCCGGAAAAGATGCGCGAAATGGCCATGCCGGCGGCCATCAGCGTAAAAAAGATGCCCGTGCCTTTCTGGATACCCATTTCTTTCGCGTACATCGCCACATAAGTCGTGGTCATGCCGTAGGGAATAGACAGCAGCAGCAGGTCGATCCCGGCCGGGATGCCTTTGATCAGGATGAAGCGGTCGAGCGAGACAGGTGCCCGCTTGACCGGCTCCTTCGGCGGCGTCCGGACGAGCGAAGCCATGATCCAGCCCAGCGAACATGACGTGAGCGCCGAAAGGAAGATGACCGGGAATGAATAGAAATCGTGCAGGAACAACCCGACCATCGGGCCGATCGCCATCGCCGTGTTGTTCGTCAGGCCGTAGTATCCGATTCCTTCGCCGCGCCGCGATGAGGGCATGATGTCGATTACCACGGTATTGCCCGATACGGTGACCGTACCGAACGCAAAGCCGTGGACGATCCGCAGGATGATGAAAAGCGTCAGCGACCCGGCGAACAGGTAGCCTGCAAAAATCGTCGTAAAAATGAAAAACGAGATCAGGTAGAGCGGCTTGCGCGCGAGCGTGTCGAGCAGATAACCCGAAAAGGGACGGATCGTCAGGGCGGCTACCGTATAGCAGGAGAGCGCGATGCCGACCATCGTGTTGCCCGTGTGGAACACTTCGGTGAGGTAAAACGGCAGTACCGGCATCAGCAGGTAAAAGCCGAAGTAGAGCAGGAAGTTGGCTGCCAGGATACAACAGTAGCTCGGTGTGACGAGGCGGTCCTTGGCCATGGGCGGATCGGAATTGGTCGGTGCAAAGTTAGCGGCTTTTGACGATAATTGTTCCCCCGAAAGAGTTTTTCATTGTCTCGTATGTCGTCTATCCGGTTGTAGCGGAATGGTTGCGCGGATCCGTTGAAGAAACGTACGGTTCGGCCTAAATCTGCTTTCGTCGGCACCCTGTTGAGGATTCCCGGTAAAGGAAACGGATGGTTGAATTTATTTTCCATCGGAAATTTGTTTTATTGGAAAATAAATTACACCTTTGCAACGTTAGTTGAATAAAGAAATAATTTATTATGGAAACTATATGCCTGATGCGCGACATTTACCGGGCGATCCAGACCTTCGAAGCCGACTTCCAGAAAGTGCATCGTGTTTGCATGAATGAGGCGATGCTGCTCTGTTCGCTTTCGGGGGGCAAACGTTCTGCGGCCGAAATTGCGGCAATCAATGCGATGAGTCCGTCGCACACGTCGAAGGTAATCCGTTCGGTCGAGGAGAAGGGGTTCGTCAAGCGCGTACTCGGAGAGCAGGACAAGCGCAAAATGTATTTCGAACTGACGGCGGCCGGAAAGAAATGCCTTGCGGGGATGAAGTGCGGCAGCGTGGCGGTGCCCGAGATCCTGCTGCCGGTGTTCCGGGCCCGGTGCGACGACCGGGAATAAGGCGGGTCTGAACCGTATAAAATCCGGAATACCCGTCAGCGCGGAAACGGGCCGGATGGCACGAATGCGGGAAACGGATACGGAAAGTGGTGACTGCCGGTCCCGGACAATGCGTAAAGCGTGTAACGGGTAAATGTGGACCAGGGGCCGATGAAATTGACGGAATAAAAGAAACTATAAATAATAGGACTATGGAATGCAATTCATGTAAAATCAAAGGATTCGTGCAGCGGAACCTGCTGACGCTGATCGGCGTAGCGGCGGGTATGGTCGGGGGGTACCTTTACTGGCGGTTCGTAGGCTGCAGCAGCGGAAGCTGTCCGATTACCTCTTCGCCGGTGATTACGGCGCTTTGGGGCGCGGTGTTCGGTGGCTTGCTGCTGAGTATGTTCAAGGTACGGCGGAACGAGTTGCCGGAGTGCAAGGCGGCTCCCGGAGAAAAGACACCTGGAAAAGATGAAAACAACGGTTAAATTACAAAACGTGATGAGCTGCGGTTGCCGCAATTCGATCCACAAAGGTTTGGGTGAACTGAACGGGGTATTCGGCGTACGGGTCGAGCCGCAGTACGACCGGATCGTGATCGACCATACCGACGAGGTGAGCCGTGCGGAGTTGCTTTCCCGACTGGAAAAACTGGGCTATGAGCCCCTCGAAGAAGAAAACTTACAAAATCGAACCAAATGAGAACAATTTTTGCGGGTGTACTGTCGGCCCTTCTTCTGATGGCTTGCGGCGCTTCCGGAGCGAAGAGCGGAGAAAATAACAATCAAAAAATAGAAAAAGCTATGAAAACGATTCATTTGACAAAAGCGGAATTTCTGGACAAAGTGGTCAATTACGAAGCCAATCCGAACGAGTGGAAATACCTCGGGGACAAACCGGCGATCGTTGACTTTTACGCCTCGTGGTGCGGGCCCTGCAAAATGGTGGCTCCGATCCTCGACGAGCTGGCCCAGGAGTATGACGGTAAGATTTATGTCTACAAGATAGATACCGAGAAGGAGCAGGAGCTTGCGGCGGCCTTCGGCATCCGTTCGATTCCCACGCTGCTGTTCGTGCCGATGGACGGCAAGCCGCAGATGGTGCAGGGGGCTATCGGCAAGGACGATTTCGAAAAGGTGATTAACGACGTGCTGCTGCAAAAATAGCGCATCCGGTTTAGGCCCGGCCCTCGCAGCGTGAAACATGCCGTGCGGTCGGATTCCGAGGACACCGGAACGTAAATTTATCGGGGCGGTTTGACAATAGCTGACCGTTTGCCGATCGGATTCAACCGACTTAGGAACATGCCCGGATACTTGTATCCGGGCATGTTTTGTTCCCGGCAGGGTATATTTTAGGTAAAGTTCAGGCCTTTGGGCTGCTTGTATCGTGAAAAAACCTATCTTTGTTCCCTGCAGGACAGGTTACCGGGTTCCGCACCCTTTGTGCCGGTCGTTGATCGTGCTGATTGCCGGTGTGTTTTTGACCGGAGTTATTTCCAGGCTTTAACGTTAGTATTACGGTTTTTGGAGTGTTTCGGCGACTTCCGCCACGGCATGCAAACTCCCGCCTCGGATGAAAAAAAAGGTATTGAAAATAGCGAAATTGTTGTTGGTGGTGCTGTTCGTCAGCTACTACTGCGAATCGTCGCTGTTCTACCATACCCACTATTTCTCGTGGGGTGTCGTCACCCACTCGCACCCTTATTTGCCTGCCGGTAGCGGCACCCCGGGCCATAACCATACGCCCGTCCAGTGCGACACGATCGCACAGCTCTCGATGCTGTTGTTCGTTGCAGGCATCTCTTTGGTTTCGTTTTTCGTCCCCGGCGTTGAGGTTAGATTCAGGCCTCCCGTACGGCACGGCCGCGAGTCTTCTTCCGTACCGCTCCCGCAGTTGAGGGCGCCTCCCGCGTTGGTTTGATTTCCGGGCGATCTGTCCCGGTGCCCCCTGTTCCCGTGCAGCGCGGCCTTTCTTATTTATCAAGCCTTACAGCAGTTTTGTGCGATTGATCTGCGAAAGGCCGGAGTCGTTTTAGACGCTGATGATCCGGCCCGATTCCGAGGCTCGTGCGCCTGCTGAAACTTAGCCAAGAAACCTTATGAAACGAATTGTAATCCTCCTGTTGGCGGGTGCGGTGTGCGCATGTGCACGCTCCTCCAAATCGGGAGAGACGACCACACCGCAGGTGCGCGTCGACAACGATATTATCGCCGTGGCGCCCGGCTCCCCCGTTCTGGAGCGCCTCACCACCGGTAAAGTGACTGCCACGCCCTACCGCGCGACGTTCACCACTTCGGGCATGGTGCAGGCGATCCCGGCCCGCTATGCCGAAATCGCGACACCGTTCGCCGGACGTATCGTCAAGTCTTTCGTTCGCCTCGGACAGAAAGTCGTGCAGGGCAGTCCCATTTTCGAAATCAGCTCGCCGTCGTTCTTCGACACGGGCAAGGCCTATTACCAGGCCAAGCAGGAGATGGAGCTCGCGCTCAAAAGCCTGAACCGTGAAAAAGACCTGCTGAAGAACCACGTCGGCGTGGAGAAGGAGGTCGAGGAGGCCGAGGTCAACTACGAGCTGAAAAAGAAAGATTATGAAAATGCCGTTGCGGCGCTGAAAGTGTACCAGATCGACCCCGGGACGATGGTGCTCGGCCAGCCGTTGGTGGTGCGTTCGCCGATTGCGGGCGAGGTCGTGAAGGACAATATCGTGCTGGGCCAGTATATCAAAGAGGACGCCGGTCCGCTGGCCCTGGTCGCCGACCTGAGCAAGGTGTGGGTCGTCGCGCATGTCAAGGAGAAGGATATCCGGCTGATCCAGCGACTTTCGGAGGTCGAGGTACGCCTGACGGCGATGCCCGACGTTCCGGTCAAAGGAACGGTTTACCACATCAGCGAACTGCTCGATCCCGAGACGCGCTCGGTCGAGGTGCTGATCGAGTGCGACAACCGTGACCATAGGATGAAACCTTATATGTACGGCACGGTGCAGCTGACCGATGCGGCTACCGAAGCGGTGTTGGTTCCGACTTCCGCGATTCTGCAACAGGAAGAGAGTTGTTATGTGTTGGTCTGCAAAGGTGCAAACCGTTTCCGCAAGGCCGAAGTGACCACAGCGTCGACCGATGGGGACCGGACGGTCGTGCTTTCGGGCGTTCATCCCGGCGAAGAGATCGTCACCGGGGGGGCCTTTTACCTGCTTGACGCCCGCTGACCATGAAAAAACTGATTCATGCGGCGATACATCGGCGGGCGCTGATGTTCGTACTGTTCGGCATGCTGGGCGTGCTGGGTTATCTTTCGTGGCGGGGACTGGCCATCGACGCCTATCCCGACATTGCCGACGTGACCGTGCAGGTCGTTACGCAGGTTCCGGGTCTGGCTGCCGAGGAGATCGAGCAGCAGATCAGCATCCCGATCGAACGCGCGATGAACGGCCTGCCGGGATTGAACGTGATGCGGAGCAAGAACACGTTCGGCCTTTCGACGGTCGTGCTGGTGTTTCACGACGGCGTGGACGATTACTGGGCCCGGCAACGGGTGCAGGAGCGCCTTGCCGATGTCGAACTGCCGTACCATGCCGTTCCGGGACTCAATCCGCTCACGTCGCCGACCGGTGAAATTTTCAGGTATGTCCTCGAGAGTAAGACGCACGACCTGCGCGAGCTGACCGACCTGCACAAATGGGTGGTGATCCCGCGCCTGAAACAGGTGACCGGCGTCGCGGACGTGAGCAATTACGGCGGCATCACCACACAATACCAGATCGAAATCGATCCGCGCAAGATGGAGCAATACGGCATCTCGTTGGCGGACATCTCCGAGAAGGTCGAAAAGAACAACATCAACGCCGGCGGCAGTATCGTCTCGCGCGGCGATCTGGGTTACGTGATCCGGGGCATCGGGCTGATCAAGGGGCTCGAGGACCTCGGCAATATCGTCGTAAAGACGGTCGACGGCGTGCCGGTCTACCTCAATGACATCGGTAAGCTCAAATACGGCAATCTGGAGCGCAAAGGCGTGCTCGGATTCACCGACGAGCAGCGCGACTATTCGGACGGTGTCGAGGGCATCGTGCAGATGCTGCGCGGACAGAACCCGTCGGAAGTGCTGAAGGATGTGCACAAGGCGGTCGACGAGCTGAACGGCGACGTGCTGCCCGAAGGTGTCTCGATCCACCCGTTCATGGACCGTACCGATCTGGTAGGCACCACGCTGCACACCGTTTCCCGCACGCTGCTCGAAGGGATGCTGCTCGTGCTGCTGGTGCTGATCCTGTTCCTCGGAAGCTGGCGCGGTGCATTGCTGGTGGCCCTTACGATCCCGCTGTCGCTGCTGGTAGCTTTTATCCTGATGAAGGTGACCGATATTCCGGCCAACCTGCTTTCGTTGGGGGCGATCGATTTCGGTATTCTGGTCGACGGTGCGATCGTGATGATGGAGACGATCCTCAAGAAACGCGAAAGCCGTCCCGAAGCCGAACTGACCAAAGAGGGGGTAATCCGCCGGGCGACGCAGGTGGCACGGCCGATCTTCTTTTCGACGGTCATTATCATTACCGCTTACCTGCCGCTTTTTGCATTCGAGCACATCGAGAAGAAGCTCTTCACGCCGCTGGCCTATACGGTCGGTTATGCGTTGCTGGGGGCGCTTGCGGTGGCGTTGCTGCTGATTCCGGGGCTTGCGTTCCTGGCCTACCGCAAACCGCGCAAAACCTACCGGAACCGTTGGCTCGAAAAGCTGACCAATGGATATAACAACCAGATCAAGCGGCTGATGGAACGCCCGAAGGTGATCTTTGCCCCGCTGGCCGCGATTCTCGTGGGCGCGGGCGTGCTGTCGATGACGGTGGGAAAAGATTTCCTGCCGCCGCTCGACGAGGGATCGATTTGGATTCAGGTGCAGTTGCCGCCCGGCATTTCGATCGAACGGTCGAAGGAGATGGGCGCCGAGTTGCGCCGGACGCTGGGGAAGTTCGACGAGGTGTCGTACGTGATGACGCAGGTGGGCCGCGACGACGAGGGGGCCGAGGCTTTCTCGCTCTCGCACGTGGAGGTCGGCGTCGGGCTGAAACCCTACAATACTTGGGAGAGCGGCCGTACGAAGGCCGAGCTGATCGATGCGATGTCGGCCGAGTTGGCGAAGATGCCGGGTTATTCGGTCGGTTTTTCGCAGCCGATCATCGATATGGTGATGGACCAGATCGCCGGGGCGCACAGCGACCTGGCTGTGAAAATTTACGGCGAAGACCTGCGGGAGACGCGCCGTATCGCCGAAAAGGTCGAGCAAGTGCTCAAGCGGGTGCCCGGTGCGGCGGACGTGGTGGTCGACCAGGAACCGCCGCTGCCGCAGTTGCAGATCATCGCCGACCGCGACCGCATCGCACAGTACGGACTCAATGTCTCGGACGTGGCCGAACTAATCGAGGTGGCGATCGGGGGTACCTCTATTTCGCAAATCTTTGTCGGTAGCAAGGTTTACGACGTAACCTGCCGTCTGAACGAGGAGTACCGCAATACGCCTGAAAAGATCGGATCGCTGATGCTGACGACCGGCGCGGGGACCAAGATCCCGCTTTCGCAGGTGGCCGAAGTAAAGATGACCACCGGTGCGAGCACGATCACCCGCGAAATGAACCGCCGCCACCTGACCGTACGCGTCAACCTGCGCGGGGTCGACCTGAGTACCTTCCTGCGCAGTGCCGACCGGCTGATCGACAAAGAGGTGAAGTACGACCACGAGGATGTCCACCTGCAGTGGGCCGGACAGTTCGAGAACCAGAACCGCGCTTATGCCCGGCTCGGTTTCGTCGTGCCGCTGGCCCTCTGTATCATGCTGCTGCTGCTGATCGCCGCTATGGGTAAATTCCGGCAGGCCGCCGTGCTGATGTGCGTCGTGCCGCTGGCGCTGTTCGGCGGTATGCTGGCGCTCAACGTGCGCGGCATGACATTGAACGTTTCGTCGGCCGTCGGTTTTATCGCGCTGTTCGGCGTCGCGATCCAGAACGGCGTGATTATGATTTCACACATCAACATGCTGCGCAGGCAGGAGGGCGAAGATCTGAAGCAGGCCGTGATCGACGGCACGCGTCACCGGTTCCGGCCGATCCTGATGACGGCGACGGTGGCGGTGCTCGGACTGCTGCCCGCCTCGCTTTCGGCCGGTATCGGTTCCGACGTGCAGCGCCCGCTGGCGACGGTGATCGTCTATGGGTTGCTGTTCGCTACGGTCATCACATTGTATGCGCTTCCGGTGCTCTACTACCTGGTAGAGCGTCGTCATCTGGCGCGTAAAAAACCTGAACCCGAAGAGGTATGAAAAAGCATTTGGTATTGATTGGTATAGGTGCTGCGGTATCGTTGGCCCTGCACCGGCAGGCCGTCGCAGATGCGGTTACCGCCCCCGCTGCAAGTTTTGTTACGGATGCCGTCCCGGATACCCTCTCAAGGGGTAATGCGGACACTGTCCGGACGGCCTTCCCGGCGGCCACAGCTTCCGTTGCGGCATCCGCTCCGGTTTCCTTCCCTGTTTCTTTTCCCGTTTCAGCCGGAGTTTCCCGGCCGGAAGGTTCTGCTGGCCTCTCCGGGGCAGCCCTGCCGCTGGCGGGAATGATTCCGGCCTATGGGGCGGTCGAGCGTCCGGTCGGATACGCCGGATACATGGAACAGGTGGCCCGGCGAAACCTCTCCTATGCGGCAGAAAAACTCAACATGAACATTGCCGAAGCCGGGGTGCGTGCGGCCAGGCTGTTCAACGATCCGCAGCTTTCGGTCGAATACGGCAACAACCAGGACTGGAACATGCAGATGGGGCAGGGCATTTCGGGCGAACTGAGCAAAACGTTCTCACCGGGTAAGCGCAGCGCCAACATCCATTTGGCCGGCAGCGAAAAAGAGCTGACGCAGGCGCTTCTGGACGACTATTTCCGCAACCTGCGCTGCGAGGCGACCCTGGCTTACCTCGATGCGCTGAAACAAGCCGAACTGTTCCGTGTCAAGCAGAACGCTTACGACAACATGCGGCGGTTGGCCGAGGGAGACAGCGTCAAATTCGCATTGGGCAAGATCACCGAGGTCGATGCGACGCAAAGCCGCGTCGAGGCCGGCGTGATGCGCAACGATTTGCTGCAGGCCGAGGCGGAATTGCACAATGCCTTCCTGTCGCTGGGGATGATGCTCGGTAGCGTGACCGATACGCTTTACCTGCCGCAGGGATCGCTTCGCTTGGCCGAACGCGCTTTCCCTGCCGGTATGCTGGTCGCTTCGGCGCTCGAAAACCGGGCAGACCTGGTCGCTGCGATGCGTAACGTCGATGTCGCACAGCGGGCCGTAACCGTGGCGCGGCGCGAACGTAACATGGATTTCGACCTGGCCCTCGGCGTGAACCACAATGGCACCGTTCGCAACGAAATTGCTCCGGCCCCGCGTTTTACCGGTTTTACGGTCGGTCTTTCGGTACCGCTCAAGTTCTCGAATTTCAACAAGGGAACGGTCGAGGCGGCGCGTTACCGCGAACAACAGGCGCAGACGGCCTATGAGCAGGCACGGTTGCAGGTGCAGACCGAGGTGATGCAGAATTACCGCCGTTACACGTCGCTGATCGGACAGGTGCGCCATTACGACAACGGACTGCTGGAAAATGCCGCATCGGTGGTCAAAGGCAAAATTTACAGTTATGACCGCGGCGAAACCTCGCTGCTGGAAGTGCTCAATGCCCAGCGGACTTACGATGAGGTGCGCACACTCTATATCGAGACGCTGTACAACTATGCCGCGTCGCTGGTCGAACTGGAGACGAGCGCCGGAATCTGGGATATCGCTGTCGAGTAGGAGAGCTGCCTCTTTTCCCGGCGGGGGAATGTCGGTAGGAGACCCTGTCGGGGTGCCGCCGGATGAACTGCCATATGTTTTGGGAAAGGGTTTGGTTTGGATGAAGGGGCGCCGCTGCTAAACAGCGGCGCCCCTTTCGTATCGGTTATACCGGCTCCGTTCTCCGGGCTGTCCTCATCGGCGCTGCGATGCCGGGTGGTCTTTGCCGTCCGATTGACCAGACGGCCTGACCGACGCCGACCGGAGCAAACCGACACAACCCGTTGACGGATTGTCTTATCGCTGTTCTTTGACCGTTTCGATAAACGCTTCGATATTCTCCCACGGGATCGCCGGGTCGAGGATATGTGCCGGCGCCACCAGGAATCCGTTCTCGGGACCGAGGGTCGCGATCGTCTTGCGTGTGGCGGCGCGTACTTCGTCGGGCGTGCCGTGCGGCAGTACCGACTGTACTCCTACGCCGCCCCAGAACGACAGCCGGTCGCCGTAGGTGCGCTTGATCGCCTGTTGGTCGTTGCATTCGGGTTGTACGGGATTCAGCACTTCGACGCCTGCGTCGATCAGTTCGTCGATCATTCCTTCGATCTTCCCGCAGCTGTGCATGAAAATGATGATGTCGGGATTCACCTCTTTGGCCACTGCGACGATCCGTTTGATCCGGGGCTTGAAGTAGGTATTGTAGAGCTCTTTCGAGAACATGAGTCCCTGCTGGCTTACGATGTCGTCGCCCAGGCGCAGGATATCCACGCCCGCGAGTGCGTATTGCCGCGCCTGCCCCACGCGGATTTGCGCGATCCGCTCGCAGATGGCGTGGGTTAGCTCCTCGTTGAGCATCATGTCCATCAGGAAGGCCTGCATGTCGCGCATCAGCCATGCCGTTTCGAACAGGGTTTGGTACATCTCGCCGCAGACGGCATAGCCGCGCTTGTGGAAAGTTGCGACCTGCGTCCTGACCCCTTCGTAGCGGTAGGGGGCATCGAAATCGGGCCACGGATAGGCGTCGATTTCAGCGACTGTTGTGGCAGTTCCGAGCGGATGGTATTTGAAATCGGGAATTTCGTACAGGGTCGGCACCGATCCGATGCCCCATTCGTCGAACGACGCTTCGGGTTCGACCCCGTCGGGAAAGAAACGCGTAAAATCGGTTTTGAGCCGGGTGGGGCCCGGAAAGACCGAACGCGTGTCGAAATCGAAATACTCTTCGGGCGGCAGCTCCGAGCCGGTCTTTTCGCGGTAGGTTTTCATGAGCAGCGGCGTGAATGCGCCCCAGCTGATTTCAAACGGCGTCCGGTCGGGTGTGCCGTTGCGCTTCAGGGCCGTGAGGACCCTCTCTCTGGGTGAAGTCATGGTGGTCGAAAGGTTCAAAAAATTCAAGTGGTTAACAAATATAGCGATTCGCTGCCGTTCTTCCGGGTCAAAGTGCGCTTTTCTTACGTCAAATTTGTTATATTTGAAACAAAAGTCACCGGGACCAGGGCCGGCCGGGTGAAATTTTCGTTTTTCGGTCGGATTAGGCCCCGATTTTGTGTAACCGGGACAGAGAATAGCATAAATCCTTAAACGAAGAAGAGTATGAAAAAGTTATTTGCTTTGTTTATTGGCCTCGCAGCTTTGCAAACCGTGGCGTGTGCCGACGACAAACCCATCGCACTGAAGGATCTTCCCGCCGCTGCGCAGCAATTCCTCAAACAGTATTTCCCCGATGTCAAGGCGACCTATGCCAAGGTCGATAACGACCTGTGGGGCAAAAATTATGATGTTCTGATGGCCGACGGCAGCAGTGTCGAATTCGACAAGAACGGCAATTGGACCGATGTCAGCTGCAAAGCTTCACAAGTGCCCGCCGCGGTAATTCCGCAGGCGATCCGCAACCACGTTGCTCAGCAGCATCCCGATCAGCGGATCGTATCGATCGACCGCGATTCGAAGGATTATGAGGTGAAGCTCAGTAACGGCGTCGAACTGAAATTCGATTTGAAATTCAGCCTGATCGGTTTTGACGATTAGGCGGAGTTCCTGCCTGCGGTTTGTGGTTTGCAGCCGTTTGGGCGATTCGCGTCAATTGTGACGAGAGGGCTGTGCGTTTATCGCACAGCCCTCTCGCCTGATTATCTCACGAGTTGTTTTGACAGCCCCGGTTTTCCCCTCGTTACTTTTCTCCCCCTCCGTGTTCCCGCGTATGGCGCGGCGCAGGAATTTGGCAAGGATAGGCCCTTGCTGCGGTACGGCAGGATTTTCATTCTCCAAATTGCCGGACTTTCGACAGCATGTGGCATCGTGCCGCCGGTCAGACCGGCAGCGTGACCGTAAAGCGGCTGCCTTTGCCTACTTCGCTTTCAATGCCGATCGTACCGCCGTGCGCTTCGACGAACTCTTTCGAGATCGCGAGGCCCAGCCCGCTGCCCTGTACCTTCGTGCCGGGCACGCGGAAGTAGCGGTCGAAGATACTCTTGTGGTAGCGCGGGTCGATGCCCCGGCCGAAGTCCTGCACGTAAATGTCCACCGTTTTGTCGTGTTCCGCAGCGCCTACGATGATGCGCGATCCTTCGGGCGAATGGTGGATCGCGTTGCTGAGCAGGTTCGTGATGACCCATGCGATTTTTTCGCTGTCGACGAACAGTTTCGAAATCTTTTCCGGGTACTCCACTTCGACGAAGCAGCCGAAGCGCTCGGCCAGTACGCGCGTCGCACCTACCGCGTATTCGATCAGTTCGATCGGTTTGGTCACTTTCGGCATCAGTTGCAGTTTCCCGGTTTCGAGCTGGGTCATGTTGAGCAGTTCGCCGGTGATTTTCAGCAACCGGTCCGAGCTTTCCCGGATGCTCTGCGAGAGGGCTTTCTGTTCGTCGTTCAGCGCCCCGAGGCGGCTGTCCTCGAGCAGCTGCAGGCTCATCAGGATCGACGATATGGGGGTCTTCATTTCGTGCGAAACGGTCGAGATGAAATTCGTTTTGGCCGAGTCGAGCTCTTTGTACTTGGTGATGTTGTTGAGGATGATTACATTCCCGATGAAGTTCTGCTCTTTCTCTCCGATCGGGCTGATGTAGAGCGGGATATTCTCCATCTGGAAATAACTCTCTTTGTTATCCGCATAAATTTTGAGCGGCTCGTCGTCCTTTTCGGACGAATAGAGACCGCGGATCAGCCTCCGCAGCAGGTCGTTGCCGAGGGCCACTTCCGCCGCATTTTTGCCGATCACGTCGATCGGTTTGAGGTTCAGGATCGTAAAAGCCTCGTTGTTCATAAAGAGAATCTTCTTGTCGGGGTCGAGCCCGATGATCGGTTCGTGCAGGCTGTTGACGATCGCTTCGATCCTTTTTTTGTTCGTCATCAGGTCCTCGACCGTGCTGCGCCGGTACTCCGACAGTTTTTCGGCCATCTTGTTGAACGATTCGGCAACGGTCTTGAACTCTTTGTTGTGTTTGAAGTCCAGCCGCTTATCGTAGTTGAAATTCGCGATTTCGAGAATTCCCTCTTTCAGCATTGTAATCGGCTTGACCACGCCGCGCGGGAAGCGTACCAGGAAAACGAATGCGATCAGCACGCAGAGCACCGCGGTGATCGCCAGCCACCACATCGCCTCTTCGGATGCATCGCTCAACAGGCGGCTTTTGGCCTGGATTGCGGCCATGTTCAACTCCATGATGCGGTAGAGGTCGCTGCGGACTAACTGGATCGTGCGAGGTGTGACGGTGTCCTGCAACATCGCGATTCTCTGTTGGAGCGCACCGGTAGCCTGGAATTCGTCGGCTTCGGTGATGTTCTTCTGTTGCAGCGCGAGGGTTTCCAGCAGTGGCAGCATGGCCGCCGAGTCGTACTCGATGCTGTCCAGCGAGGTCATCATGTCGCTTGCGTAGCGCAGCGAATTGTAATTGTCGGCGATGATGTTCACCGATGCCTTCGACAGGTCGCGGATATAACCCACCGACTGGATGCCCAGCAGCAGGATCATTGCGAACAGGACGCCGATGCCCAGTGTGAGTCTTTTTTGTATCTGCATGGTCAGGAGAGGATAATCAGGTCAATGTTCATGTGCGAAAGTCTGTTGATCAGCCGTTTGAGCGAGAGGGCCGTATAGAGTAACGAAAGTAACGTAAATTTCGGTTTGCAGATGCACACCGTACTGATTTTTTGTTTGACGCAGGTGTCGATGATCGCTTCGATCGGATGGTTCGAATGGATCTGCAGTACTTCGCCGCCGAGTTCCGAGGCGAGCTTGAAGTTGTTGATCAGGTATCGCTGGTTGGCCAGCGGAATCCGGTCTGAGCTCTCGCGGTCGGTCTGCACGTAGAGGACCGCGAAGTGCGCATTGAAACGGGTGGCCAGCCGGGCGGTCTTGCGGATCACGCGGCGCGGGCTTTTTTCGCTGCTGTCGATCACGGCGAGGAATTTTTCGTGGCGCAGGCCGGGGGATTCGGTTACCTCGTTTTCGACCTTTTTCTCGACGCGCAGCGCTACCTCTTTGAGCGCCAATTCGCGCAGTTGCAGGATGTTCTCCTGCCGGAAAAAATTGTCGAGCGCCGTCTGCACTTTTTCGGGTTTGTAAATTTTACCCGCCTTGAGCCGTGTGATGAGCTCCTCGGCCGTCAGGTCGATGTTGACCACCTCGTCCGCCAGCGCCAGCACGTTGTCCGGCACCCGTTCGCGGACTTCGATCCGGGCGATTTCCTGTACCTCTTCGTTGAGGCTTTCGATGTGCTGGATGTTGACGGCGCTGATCACGCTGATTCCCGCATCGAGGATCTGCAGCACGTCCTGCCACCGTTTCCCGTGTTCACTGCCTTCGATGTTGGTGTGCGCCAACTCGTCGACGATCACGATTTCGGGATGGGCGTTGATGATGGCCGCGACGTCCATCTCTTCGAGCTCCTTGCCTTTGTAAAAGAGTTTGCGTCGCGGAATGACGGGCAGTCCTGCTACCAGCGCTTCGGTTTCGGGACGTCCGTGCGTTTCGATGTAGCCGATCTTTACGTCCACGCCCACTTCGAGCAGCTGGTGTGCCTCCTGCAGCATGCGGTAGCTCTTGCCCACACCGGCGATCATGCCGATGTAGATTTTAAACTTTCCCCGGTGCGATCGTTTGATCAGGTCGAGGAAGTGTTGTACGCTCTGTTTCTGGTCCATGTCTTGTGTCCGGTCCGGCGGTGGTTTTCGGCCGGTCTTTTTTCGGGTTTACGGGCTGGTTGGGAACAGGCCAATCCGCCCCGGGAAGGGAGCGGATTGCCGGAAGTGTTGCGGCTCTCCTTAGAGCATGATAGACAGGCCGCCCACGAAGTGCACGTCGTCCATCGCCGGGTTCCAGATCAGCCGGGTGAAAACCGGCAGCTGGAACCGGTCGGAAAAACGGATAGCCTTGGTTGCCGAAAGCGCTACGTTGCAAACGGCGAATTCGTCGGTTCCGTACGTGCCGGAAGTTTCCCACGGCGTGAATCCGACGCAGGCGCCCATATCCACGCTGCCGACGCTGAACGGGTAGGACACCTCGGCGTAGGTCGAGTAACATTGGTCGCCGTTGCTCTTTTTATCGGCGCCGAAGAGCATCGTATACCACGCTATGGTCAGCGGGAAACGCTCTCCGAAACAGTAGGCTGCACCCAATTCGACCCGATGGGGGGTGTCCGAACCGAACCGAAAGTAGTTCCGGCTCGGTACAGGGCTGTCCGGGGTTACGGCCATCGGCGATCCGGTCCAATAGTAATCGGTCAGCGATACGGTCAGGCCGCCTATCGTGTAAGCCGCAGTCAGGTCGGCCTCTTTGTAGCTCGACGAGGCGAAGTCGACCGAACCCCATGCCGTCAGCGCGAAGCCGCCCGCTTTCATGCCCAGCGTCGGCTGGATGCTGGCTCCGGCGTTGTAGAAGCCGCGCCAGATGTAGCTGCTCACCAAGTCGCTGCCGAAAACGATCCGGACGCCGCGGCTTTTTTCTGCCGGTGCGGATGTCGTCGCGGCAGTTGTCGGTGCATCATACCGGTTGTCGATATTTTCAGGAGCCTGCTCGCCCGGTTCCCCGGCGAAAAGTGTATCTGCGATCAGCAGGCAACCCAGCGTACTCAAAAGTACGATAAAATTCTTTTTAATCGAGTTAGTCGTTTTTTTCATGATCGTAAATTTTACAGGGATGTTGCCGCAGCCGTTGTCTCCGTATTTGCGGGATGGGCTGTGTGAGCGGTTGTTCGGGTCGTATCGGTTTCAATCGAAACGGATTTCGGCCCTTTCGTAGGTTTATTTGGATTGCTTCGCGTCAAGCGCAAGGTTCAGTTTCAGAACGTTGACCTTCTGCGTGCCGAACAGGCCGAGCCAGGGTTGCTGCACCTGTTCTTCGACGATCGTCCGGACGGTCTCTTCCGACAGTCCCCTTGCGTCGGCGACCCGTTTCACCTGTACGTAGGCTGCTGCGGGCGAGATGTCGGGGTCGAGTCCGCTGCCGCTGGCTGTGACGATCTCGGAGGGAACGTCCTTGCGGGTGAGATAGGGGTGTGCCGCGAGGAAGGTGTCGATCCGCGCCTCGATTTCAGCCAGGTATTCGGGATTGGTCGTAGCCTTATTGCTGCCGCCAGAGCCGCCGCCGTTGTAATCGACGGCCGACGGACGTCCCCAGAAATATTTGGCCTCAGTGAAGGACTGGCCGACATTGGCGGCTCCGACCGTACGACCTTCGGCCATCACGATGTCGGCTTCGCCCCGGTTCGGACCGGCTGCCTGTGCGAAAATCCACAGGATGAGTATATATCCCATCGACAGCAGGATGCAGAATGCAACGGTGATTTTAAACGATTTCCAAAAGGTTTTCATGGCTTTGTTTTTTATGTGTTCCGCTCGTTTCATGTATTTCGGCGGGCTTGCTCCCACGGGGCGGAACGGCTTTTTTGTTTTTCGGTGTTTGTCCGTCTTGCGTTGGCCGGACCGACTTTAGCAGAATAAACTGATGAACATGTCGATCAATTTGATGCCGATGAACGGGACGATCACGCCGCCCAGGCCGTAGATGAACAGGTTGCGGCGCAGCAGGGCCGAGGCTCCGATCGGTTTGTACTTCACGCCGCGCAGGGCCAGCGGGATCAGCAGCGGGATGATAATCGCATTGAAGATTACCGCCGAGAGGATCGCGCTTTCGGGCGAATGCAGGTGCATCAGGTTCAGCGCTTCCAGGGAAGGGATCGCCGCGATGAACAGCGCCGGGACGATAGCGAAATATTTGGCTACGTCGTTGGCGATCGAGAAGGTGGTCAGCGTTCCGCGCGTCATCAGCAGCTGTTTGCCGATCTCGACGATCTCGATCAGTTTGGTCGGATCGTTGTCCAGGTCGACCATGTTGCCGGCCTCTTTGGCGGCCTGCGTGCCGCTGTTCATCGCCACGCCGACGTCGGCCTGCGCGAGTGCCGGGGCGTCGTTCGTGCCGTCGCCCATCATCGCGACGAGTTTGCCGCTTTGCTGTTCGCGTTTGATGTACTCCATCTTGTCTTCCGGTTTGGCTTCGGCGATGAAGTCGTCTACGCCGGCTTTCTCGGCGATGTATTTTGCCGTCAGCGGATTGTCGCCCGTGACCATCACCGTTTTGACGCCCATCCTGCGCAGGCGGTCTAACCGTTCGCGGATGCCCGGCTTGATGAT
>ERZ791808.367-NODE-367-length-55028-cov-6.212432_pt1 | contig 55028 bp, 48 predicted proteins | sample MGYA00510305_ERZ791808 | MGnify/ENA primary metagenome ERZ791808 (study PRJEB30046, sample SAMN00792024) | human gut metagenome | study: EMG produced TPA metagenomics assembly of the A metagenome-wide association study of gut microbiota in type 2... | reverse complement strand
GGTGGTGTGAGAGGTCGGAATTTCTCATTTAGGAGAAATTCCTCCTACTCGATTGAAATAAAATACGTATATACGTTACGCATATACAATCAAAGAAAAGGAGAGAGAATATGGGAGATATAAGTATTATTGCAAGACGACTTGAGGATGGTCATGTTCAGTATGGATGGAGTGGAAATGGTGGATATTATAAAGTGGTAGGGATACGGCTTCTATTATGGTATCTGGAGCCGGAAGATGTGGAATATCTTTTTGGATTGGGGCAGACCGCATTAATTGGAAAACGTGGAAGCGAATACGGAGGATACCGTTGGATTGAAACACATGACCTTACGGGTGAACCATTTTGGTTAGACTATTCGGAACGAAGTATTTTCAGTAGAATTGTATTTATTGATTATGGATATTTTTATGATCTGGATCACAAATGGTACTATATCATTCCGGGACCGTTTAGGATTAAGATGCCTTTAGAGTTGATCGATCAGAATGTAGATGAACGAAACTTTGAATTTGATTTTTGTATAAAAGTTCAAGATAAAATACTTCGTTATATTCTGGGGGATTATAGAGAAAAAAATCCGGAGTTTGCTGAGTTTTTGAATAAAGAAGGATATTGCGTAGAGGATATTCTTGAAAATATAAGCGAAGATGGCTTGTTATCGGTTATGGAATTCTATCACAAGTATCGGACAATATTTGATTATTTTGATGACTGGATTCTTATTAAAACAAATGAGGAAAATACTGAAATCACAGATATTGTTATGAAGAAAATGAGTGAAAATCATGTTGAGACATGTGAGTGGTAAGATAAGGAGTTTAGCTTATGGGAACAAATTTTTATCTGATGAGCAAAAGTAAGAAACTGATTCGAGAAAATTTTGCAGTTGAAAAAAATTATGGAGTTACAGATGTCGAATATGAACTTGTAGATGAGCCATATCTAGGATATCAGATTCATCTTAACAAATTGAGCTGTGGATGGCGTCCGTTATTTCAGAGACATAAGAATATTAAGAGCTTTAAGCAGTTAGAAGATTTTTGCATGAAGAATAATAATATTGTTGAAATCTATGATGAATATGGCGAAAAGTATACATGGAAACAGTATTATGACAAGGTATATAATCACAGTCAATGTAAACCAAAACCATTTAAATGGGTATATGAAATAGATTTTCTTTTTAAGGATAATAAACCTACATTACATGTTGTGCCATGTACGGAAAGCGAAGCAGAGATATATATGCCTTTCTGTCATAAAGAATATCGAGAAAAGGAAAGGCGCGCACGGGAGTGTTTTCATGCGTATGAAAGACCATGGTATGGTATAAAGTATTGGGAAGATCCGGATTTCCCATTTGATTGGATGGAAGGTGAGTTTTGTTAAATAGGAGCATTCCTGTTAAGTAACAAATAACCGGTTTGCAAAAAAATGAGTGCCACTCATAGAATAATGATTGTTAACTGGCAGGTTAATTAATCATCGTTCAAAGGAGCTCCCCTCCACAAATGAATTATAAGCAGAATGAAAAATCGGTGAATTGGAAAATTAAATTCCAGTCCATTCACCCCAAAACTGGAACTTAGTATTGCAAAATATATCCTAGAAGTTAGTGTTGCAAACCTCTTGATATCTAGTTATAGTTGTGGCTCAGCAATAGAATCCGGATGGCGTTATCCAAGGAGAATACCATGGCTAAGAATGCACATCTGGTTCTTGATGAAAGAGCCACAATAGAAGTTCGCTTAAGAGAACGAGCTTCATTTACTGAGATAGGTAGGGAACTTGGCAAGGACCCTTCTACTATCTCAAAAGAAGTCAGACTCCATAGTCAGACTGTACGTAAAGATTCCTTCAATCCCTGCAGCAAGCGAAGTACCTGTGATGAATACGGAACAGCATGTTCAAAGTGCAAACTACAGTATTCAAAAAGCTGCAAGAGATGTCCTCGTGTAAAGTGCTACGAGCATTGCAAGCAGTTTGAGGTATTGGTTTGTAACAAACTGAAGAAACCACCATACGTTTGCAACGGCTGTATCCAACGGCAATCCTGTAAGCTGGAGAAGCATATTTATTCTGCCAAATCAGCTCAGAAGAATTATGAGACTACTCGCTCAGAAAGTCGTCAAGGAATAGCAATTACACCGGAAGAATTAAAGCGTGTAGATGCTATTGTTTCACCGCTTGTTAAGTTAGGCCAGTCTATTCACATGATATGTGTCAATAATGCAGATGATATCATGCTTGATGAAAAGACTATTTATAACTACATTGATGCAGGGCTTTTATCTGTAGATAACGTTGATCTTCCAAGAAAGGTTCGTTATCGTACCCGCTCACATAAGAAGCCTGTAAGAGTAGACAAGCAGTGTCATGTAGGACGCACTTACGAAGATTTTGAAGCTTATCTTGCTGCGAATCCTGATATTCCGGTAGTGGAAATGGATTCAGTAGAAGGTCGCAAAGGCGGTAAAGTCTTGTTGACCATATACTTTAGAAATAGTAGTTTAATGCTTGCTTTTATCCGTGATAACAATACCGCCAAGTCAGTTACAGAAATATTTGACTGGTTGTATGAACAGTTAGGACATGAAGTATTCACTAGCCTCTTCCAGGTGATTTTGACCGACAGAGGAAGTGAATTTACTAACCCGCTGGCAATCGAATTTAATAAGGGCAATGGTCGCAGAACACATATCTTTTATTGTGATCCACAGCGTTCTGATCAAAAAGGTGGTTGTGAAGTTACACATGAGATGATTCGTCGTGTGCTTCCGAAGAAAATCTCTTTTGATAACTTAACTCAGGATGATATCAATCTTATGATGAGTCATATCAACTCATATAACAGAAAAAAGCTGAATAACCAGTCGGCACACCAGTTGTTCAGCTTCATTAATGGCGGGGATATTCTTGACAAGTTAGGAATAAAATCCATTCCCGCTAATGAGATTAACCTTACACCTTTATTACTGAAAAAATAAGAAACGTAGCGCCATTCGGAAGAAATACTGAACCGAATGAGGGGTGGAATTTAATCTTGCGAAAAAAGAAATAAAATTCGACCTCCGCTTAACGTGACTCTTTTTTCAGAGGATTAAGATCTCAAAAAAAGAATATCAGCATATGAAGCATAAAACAACTTGTTTCTAATAGTAAATTCCAGTTTTGAAGAACTTTGCAAAACTAACTTCCATAAAAATCATGATATTTTGATTTGCCAGAATTTACTTATGCAAGCGATTAGCTAAATCAGAACTTAAACTTGCAAACTGGAAGCTCGGATTCCAATTCAGTTGAATTGAAACGGTTGAACAGAGTTTTCGAAACATATGTTCTGAAAAACTCATTGTTTCGTGAGATTATCTTGATATAAATGTACAAATATGATATAGTAAGATTAACCGATAGTAAATTAGCAATATTGGGAGAAAAAAATGGCGGTATGCTATGACAAATTATGGAAATTACTAATAGATAAAAGAATGAATAGAACAGATTTAAAAGATAAAGCAGGAATTAGTTTTAATGTGCTTGCAAAAATGGGAAAGGGAGAAACTGTTTCTTTGGAAAGTCTTTATAAGATCTGTAAAACTTTAGAATGTAATATTGGGGATATTATGGAATTTGCAGATGATGAAACCAATGTAATAAGGGCAAAATGATTAATTAGCAGAGGAGGATGCATTTGTGCAAAGACCATTGACGTGCGTTGAAATATGTGCAGGAGCGGGGGGACAGGCTTTAGGACTTGCTTTGGCAGGGTTTGTCCATGTTGCACTTGTCGAATATGAATCGGATTATTGTAATACTTTAAAGTTAAATCGTCCTGAATGGAATGTTATATGTGCGGATGTTCATGATTTTGATGGGAAGCCATATGAGGGTGTGGACTTATTTGCTGGTGGAGTTCCCTGTCCACCATTTTCGATTGCTGGTAAACAGTTAGGAAAAGATGATGAAAGGGATTTGTTTCCAGAAGCACTTAGATTGATTAAGGAAATAAAACCTAGAGCTGTTATGCTGGAAAATGTGAGGGGATTTCTGGACTCTGGATTTGCGGACTATAGACAATACATACTTAAGTCTATTGAAAAGCTTGGATACGATACTCAAATTAAGCTACTGAACGCTTCGGATTTTGGTGTTCCGCAGCTTCGTCCTAGAGTTGTAATTGTAGGAATAAAGAAAGATGAAAAAGGATATTTTTCTTATCCACAGGGAAATACAGAGACTACACCTTCGATTGGCGATACATTATATGATTTAATGGCAGAAAAAAAATGGAAAGGTGCAAAAAAATGGGCGCAAAATGCCAATAAAATCGCACCAACATTGGTGGGTGGTTCAAAGAAGCATGGAGGACCTGATTTAGGACCGGTTAGAGCACGAAATGCTTGGGCAGAATTGGGAGTTGATGGGCGTGGTGTGGCTAATTCTGCACCAGAACCTGATTTTGAGGGAATGCCAAGATTAACAAGTAGAATGTTGGCAAGAATACAAGGATTTCCCGATACATGGTATTTCGGGGAAAAGAAAACAGCTGCGTGTCGAATGATTGGTAATGCATTTCCACCACCGGTAGCTCAGGCAGTAGGAGAAAAGATAAAGGAGTGTTTGGAATATGGATGCATTGATTGCGAAAGCGAGAGTTCACTTTCACGAGCGATTGTTTGAAACTAATACATTAACACTAACAAAAACTGGTGTAGTATCAAATGCTGATACAAGTAGCCGCGGATCAAAAGCTATATCCAAAAGAATTGTTGATATTTTAGTGGAAGAACAACATCATGAAATTAATACGGTCGAGAAAATTTCAGGGCAAACACTTGGTAAGCAGTTTGAAATGTTAACGATGGAATTTCTGCAGGAAACTTTTCCTAAGTTGCAAAATTTGTATCCAGGACACTGGTCTATATTGCAATTGGGAAATAACAATAAACTGAAGACAAGTGATTTTGAACAATATGAACATTTAGCATATTTAAGTGCATTAACAGCAGAAAATTCACAGTTAGCAGCTGCTTTAGGAAATGATTACTTGGTTGCACCAGATGTGGTTGTTTATCGAGATCTTTATGAAGATACTGAAATTAATGCATTGCAATGCATAGTAGATGATGATGTGTGCAAAATGGCAGATATTAGGAAGTCTAATGGAGGAAAACCATTACTTCATGCAAGTGTGTCGGCTAAATATACTATGAGAAGTGATCGAGCACAAAATAGTCGTACAGAGGCCTTGAATTTAATACGCAATAGGAAAGGACATTTGCCACATATTGTGGTCGTAACTGCAGAACCAATGCCGAATCGATTGGCTTCATTAGCTCTTGGAACGGGCGATATTGATTGTGTTTACCATTTTGCGTTGTATGAGTTAATACGAGCTGTAAAAGAAGTGGGTTCAGAGGATGCGATTGAAATATTGGACACTCTTGTACAGGGAAAAAGATTGAAAGATATTTCTGATTTACCGTTAGACTTAGCAGTATAATTAATGAGGAAGGGGATTAAATGCAAGAGAAATACTGGTACTATATGGTTCAAGTCAAATCGTCTATATTTTATTTAGATATATATGCGGAACGTTCTTATAAATGGGACAGACGAATAAATGCATATGGCGCAATTGCATCTTCATCAAGTATAGCAGCATGGGCAATATGGAAAGATTTTTCATATATATGGGCTGTTATAATAGCAATCTCGCAGGTATTAATTGCCATAAAGGAGTATTTTCCATTTGGAAAAAGATTGAAAATATTGCGTCCTTTTATTGAAGAAATGAAAATGTTGTATATTAAGATGGAATATGATTGGTATAAAGTAGCAAATGGAGAATTAACAGAATCTGAAATAAATACATTGTTATTTTCATATAAGAAGGAAGTTACTAATATTGAAGGGAAATATTTAAATGAAGAAATTCTTCTGGAGAATAAAGATTATTTGAAGGAAGCAGATGATAGAACAGATAGATATTTTGAAACTAATTTTTGATTTTGGAGGTAAAAATGACAGAACAGAATAAAAAAGGAAACACAAAAAATAATAGCGAAAAACGCGGATTTTCATTACCCTTAACATCTTCAAAACCACCAATGCCACCTGTGAAGCCACCCAAAAAAGATAATAGTAAATAAATTAATAATTCCGGAGTAATATGAAGGAGGAAAAATGCGTAAAGCTTTATGTGTAGGAATAGATAGTTATGAAAATATAAATGATTTACACGGATGTGTTAATGATGCGAACTCTGTAAAAGCAGCATTAGAACGTAATGGTGATGGAACATTAAATTTTAATGTTAAATTGATGTGTGCAACCAGCGAGAAATCATATATTTCTAGAAATGATTTAAGAGATGCAGTTGAGGAATTGTTTAAAAGTGAAACTGAAATTTCAGTTTTTTATTATTCAGGACATGGATCCATAGATGAAATTGGCGGATATTTATGTACAAGTGAAGTGTCTCGACCGGATGAAGGATTATCTTTAAATGATTTAATGGGGTTTGTGGCTCAATCTAAGGCACAAAATAAAGTGATAATTTTAGATAGTTGTTTTAGCGGAAAGGTTGGAAATTTAGTAGAAATGCCAAACTATTCTGTTTTACATAATGGTACAACGTTGCTTGCGGCATGTGGAGAAAAAGAGTATGCTACAGAAGAAAATGGTCATGGAGTGTATACTTCCTTATTAGTTGAAGCGTTATATGGAGGAGCAATGAATTTGTTGGGTGATGTTTCACCGGGAAGTATTTATTCTTATATAGACAGATCGTTAGGAGGTTGGGAACCACGTCCAGTGTTTAAAGCCAATATAAATGGTTTTGTATCTTTGAGAAAGAATACACCACCTATTTCGATATTTGAATTACAGAAGATTACAGAAATATTTGCTTCGAAGTATGATGAATATAAGTTGGATCCAACCTATGAGCCAGATAAACATGAAGCAGACATTAAAGAAGTTAATAAGGAACACGAGGATATATTTTCTACATTACAAAAATATGTAAAATTGAATCTGGTTGTCCCAGTTGGAGAAGAACATATGTATTATGCAGCTATTCATCATAAATCTTGTAAATTGACAACACAGGGGCAACATTATTGGAATTTAGTAAAAAAGAATACAATTTAGAAGAAAATATATAAATTAAAGGAGGATATAGATATGATAAATGTGTTTATTCCGCATCGTTGGAATAATGATGATTATTCTGAAATTAGTGAATTGCTGGACCGTACAAAATTTAAAGTGCGTGATTATTCTGTGCCTAGTAGTTCACCGTTTGACACTATTGATAGACGTTATAATGTAGATCCACAGATTAAAAGGCAGATACGATATGCAAGCGTAGTAGTGTGCTCTAATCGTCCTGCAAATAATAATGGGGTGTCAATTGAAGAAATAAAATTTGCAGTTGCAATTGGGAAACCGGTTGTTGCAGTTAAAATCACAGATAATACCAGTGCTCAGATTACACAATTAGGTGTTCCAGTTATTGCAAAACGAAAGGATTCACTGGAAACGTGGATTTATAATAATGTATAAGGTAATATATCAAATATAATTTTAATAAGGGAATTTTGAACTTATGTAGAAATAATATGATGAAAAAACGATAACATGAACCAGATAACAAAGTGATAACATCATTTGGTATAGTCCATAAAAATGAGATAGTTGGACAAAAATAAAACCAAATAGAGCCAAATCACCTATACAAAATTGTATAGAACTAATTTCAAATTTGCGAGTTTGAATAAGGGTTAATATTAAAATTTAAATATAGAACCTAGAGGATACTGAGGTAATATCCTCTAGGTTTTTGTATTTAACAGGGATATTGTCTGAAGGAGTGACAGATCCTCATACGATTTAGAGTTTGAAGACGGAATAACGCTCGTAGGCAGAGATAGTGCTGTCGGTAAAACTGTTCTTTAGTAATTTGTGTGTCGGAGCATTGGATGGTCTTAGATGCGGGAAGTCAGAGAATGAGCGTCTGGATTAGATAAGTGATGGAGGTTTCGAAATGTCAAAATTGAATATAGATCAACAAACAATAAAAGAATTGTTTTCTAATAAAAAATCGGATTTTTTAATACCAGATTATCAGAGACCCTATGCATGGGAAGAGCCGGAATGCCAAACATTGTGGGATGATATATTTGTATTTGCATTTCCGGAAAATGATTATACAAAGTTTGACAGTGATAATGATGAGTATTTTTTAGGTCCGATTGTAACATTTAAAAATGATGAAGGAAAATTGGAAATAATTGACGGACAACAGAGACTGACAACACTGATGTTATTGCTCAGAGCTTTCTATTCAAAGTTTGGAAACATGAAAGATCAATATGCAGTAAAAACAAGTGAAGATATTTCAACTTGCATTTGGAAAACAAATGAATTTGGCCAACCGGATAAGAATAGACTGAAAATCGATTCAGAGGTATCGACTGACGACGATAAGGAAGAGTTTTTATCCATTTTAAAAACAGGAATTGTGGATGGCTCACAAAAGAGCAAATATGCTCGTACATATAGATTCTTTCAAGAGAAGATTAATGAATTTTTGCAGGAATATCCGGCATATTTTGCCTATCTTCCAACGAGAATATTAAACAACTGTATTCTATTACCAATCGAAGCAGAATCACAGGATACAGCACTTCGCATATTTTCAACATTGAATGATAGAGGAAAGCCATTATCTGATACGGATATTTTTAAGGCACAGTTTTATAAACATTATAGCAGCCTTGGTAAAAAGGACGAGTTTATCAGACGATGGAAAGACTTAGAAGCAGTTTGTGACGATATTTTTGTTGCTCCTTCAGGGTCAGCTATGGATGAACTTTTTACCAGATATATGTATTTTGAAAGAGCAAAGCAGGGAATAAAAAATACTACAACAGAGGCGCTCAGAAAATTTTATGAGAAAGATTCTTATGCAATTTTGAAAAATAATGATACTTTAGATAATCTGGAATGTTTAGCAGAGTTTTGGAGAAAAGTATCAGTACAGGATGAAAAATTTTCCGACAGGGTATTGAAGAAATTGTTTGTTTTGAACTATGCGCCGAATGGCATGTGGACATATCTTGTGTCAGTGTACTTTATGAAGTATAAGGATGCTGATGACTTGTTGGATGAGAAGCAATTTTTTGAATTTTTAAACAAAATCACAGCTTTTATATTAGGATATTCATTTATCAGACCTGGTGTAAATGCGTTGAGAAGCCCGGTCTATCCAGAGATGATAAATATTGTTTCTGATCTTCCGGTTACATTTTCGGGATATAAATTTGGAGAAGATAATGTAAAAAATATTATGAGCAGTTATGTGTTCACGAATGGTAGACCAATTACCAAATCAATTCTTGCCTGGTGGGCCTATACGGATCAAAATCAAGAACTTATGTCACTGGATACTAATTTAGAAATAGAACATATTTATTCAAAGAAACGACAGGAAAATGAAAACTCTTTAAAAGAAAAGAGTAGTTTAGAGTCTTTGGGTAATAAGGCACTTTTGGAGAAAAATATTAATATTAGAGCTTCAGACTATAGATTTACAGATAAAATCAAATATTACCAGGGATATACATCTGCGAATGGAAAATTAAAGTCTGGAACAAAAGTGTATGAGTTATTAAAATTATCGAATGAAAAAAGTGATTATACAGAACAGGATATTATTGAAAGAAAGAAAACCATTATAGAAGAATTTGTGCAATATCTAAAAGATAATGAACTTATGGAATAAATATTTTCTAAGATGGAATGCTGAACACATGGATGCCACCTATACAATACATGGCAGCATCCATGTGTTCAGCATTTTGGGGATATATCATTGAGATAATATCCCCTGGGAATATGTTTATAAGAGAATAATTATTTATACCATTTCATCAATATTGCTTCATAGCAAATATCCAGCACATTATCATTTTGATCCATACTGAAGGATAAATTGAAAAAGACTTCCGGGTAGCTTTCGTCAATATAGGAATAGCACAAATTGTATTGGCTTTCCAGACCATCATGATTATAGGCCTTATTTTTATACACTACCTCTTTTTGAGGCTCTCCATAAGCAGCAATCACTTGTTCCCTGGAATCGCCTAATTTTATACCACGCGAAGTTTCTGTGTCTGATGACATTTGATCGGGGTATTCAGTATATGCCGTACAATTTGTAGTCATAATAGAAATACGTTCTACATCTTCATAGCCGTTTCCGGCTCCATATAAGTCTACGTAATTGCTATATCCAAATCCATTAACATTAAAATCCTCATAAGAGAGAGGCAAAATGGTGCTATTCTCCGTGCTCCCTGATACTTCCACCGGTGCCGGAGTTTCTGTGGAATCTTCCGTTATCACTTCTGTGGTTTCAGTGCGTTCGGTTTCTGCGTTCGTTTCACTCTGCCCGGCATCCGGTTCTGTGGCAGTAGATGCGTTTTCTGACTCTGCGACGATGGCCGTTGTTTCTGCTTCTGTAATATTGGTGGTGGATTCAGATTCACCGGAATTGTTTGATCCGCAGGCCAATAGGCTCAAAGAAATTGTTGCTGTCATTAATACGGGAAGAATTGTTTTTCTCATTTGTATTATCCTCATTTTTTACATTGGTATAATCATAATATATCATGATTCGCACCTCCGGTGCTTAACGTTGCTTCGCAACTATTATGATCAAATTGTAGCAGAAAATGGAGATATGGCAACTGGATTTTTCTAAGATATTTCCCATGCATGAAGTATCAAGAGTTGTAATCAGTACATTCTTAGGATTTAGATGAAAAATAGGATTTACTATGATATGATTAGTTAAGAATTATATTTAATACGAAAGAGGAATGACACATTATTATGGAATTTTTCAGTTTGTTTTCAACAGTATTTTTTAATATAGCAATTACCTTTGGCCTGTTATTACTTATATACTTGTTTTTCTCTTCCGGCATTAGAGCGCGTAAGGACCTGAAACCGGTTAAGTACATTTCCTACAAAAAGGATCATTTTCAGGAGAATTTTGAATTTACCTGTGAGTTTTGCGGATCCAAGGTATCTTCTGCGGATGAAAAATGTCCAACCTGTGGCGGTAATTTTGGAAAGAACAAGGAGTATCAGTTAAAGAAACGGGCCATGCATCAAAGGTATTTAGAGTATATGAAATCCCAGGAAGAAGCCATTACACAGGAAACGGAATATATAAGTACTACAATGCAGGCAATTCAAAAATATAAGCTGATACGTCATAAATACTACAATTTTGAAATCGGCGAGCCTCCGGTTTATAAACCTGCAAGTGATTATGAATTTACCTGTGAATACTGTGATAATAAGATAAGGGGAAAAAGCACAGACGAAAAGGGGTGTAGTAATTGTGGGGCTTCTTATAAAGAAAACCTGGAATTATTGGTACGCGAAGAGGAAGACCGTCTGGAAAAACGCCATTATGACGAATATATGAAACTGAAGGATCTGGAGTGGGAGCAGAATATCAGGAATGAGCGAAGAGATGCAAACATTGATGAAAAGTATGGGACACCTATCCGATTTATGGAGAAAAATGCAAAGGTTATTGCGCTGGTCATTTTGCTTGGGCTTATGATGATTTCCGTGGGAATAACAGTTTTGATTTTAAAGTTTAGGTAAAACAGGATGAGTATATCTGACGTGAAGGGAGATCACATGGACATTCTATTTAAAAACGATGATTTTGTATTTTCCTACAGGGTTGGCGGTATATTGATCCATAATGAAAAGATCCTGTTGCAACGTCCGAAAAATGATGACTATGCTATCATCGGCGGGCATGTTGCTGCTATGGAGACCAGCATGGAAACGCTGAAACGGGAGTTTGAAGAAGAACTTCACGCTGAGATAGAGGTAGATAATCTGCTGGCTATAGGCGAAATTTATTTTCCATGGGGAAAGAGACCCTGCCACCAGATCTGCTTATATTATAATGTTCATTTACTGGACGATAGTATTCCTATGGATGGGGTGTTTCATGGATATGATGAATTGGATCATGAGAGAATCAATCTGGATTTCTGCTGGATTCCGCTGGAGGAACTAAGGAAGGACACGAAGGTATATCCATTGGAACTGATACCTTACATACTTGAGCAGAGAAAAGAAACGGTACATTTTGTTTCAAGGCAGATTTAATTGAGAGGGCAAGGAAAGAAAATGCTGGAAGTAAAATTTTATGACTCAGTGGATGATTCCCTGTTGAAGTTTGCGGTGATCGTCTCACAGAGCAATGGCAAATGGGTATTTTGCAGGCATAAAGAAAGAGACACCTATGAAGTTCCGGGTGGACATAGAGAAGCCGGTGAAAGCATTCTTGAAACGGCGAAAAGAGAATTGCAGGAAGAAACCGGTGCAATCAGGTTCGATATGAAGCCCCTGTGTGTATACTCTGTAACCGGGAAGACCAGAGTAAATGATACGGGAGAAGAATCCTTTGGGCTGCTTTGCTATGCAGAGATAACAGAATTTGCGACAGAACTGCATAGCGAGATGGAGAAGATAGTACTCTTGGACGAACTGCCGGAGGAGTGGACGTATCCGTTGATACAGCCGAAATTGATAGAGAAGTATTTGCAGATGAAAAATACTATTGATTTTCGCCTGCGTGCTTGATAGAATGTAGGTGTAATGAAAGTTTACCGCCGACCGATGTGCGGGATATAAATGGTTGGGTCGAAAGTGTAGTCCTTCGCCGTGAGGCGGGGGACTTTTTATATTGAAGTATATAAAGAAATTCCTGTTAAAGTTATACCTTGAATTAAGATAATCAAGTGAATTATAATGACTTTAGTTAAAAAATAAATTTTGCTACATTTAGGAGGTCCCCATGCTATTTATAGAATACCCCAAATGTTCCACCTGTCAAAAGGCAAAAAAGTGGCTGGAGGAACATAATATCACCTATACAGATCGTCACATTGTAGAGGACAACCCCACCTACGAAGAATTAAAAGAATGGCAGAGCAGAAGTGGGCTGCCGTTAAAGAAATTCTTCAATACCAGTGGGTTGTTATATAAGAACATGCAGTTGAAGGACAAGCTTCCGAACATGACGGAAGAGGAACAACTTCGGCTGCTGGCCACGGACGGAATGCTGGTAAAGCGGCCGTTTGTCGTGGACGGGGATCTGGTGTTGACCGGATTCCGGGAAGCAGAATGGAAGGAAAAATTAATTTAGTACAAGGAGGACGAATATGAGCAGAGTAAATTTTGGAGCAAAGCCGGTAATGTATCCCATGCCGGTGCTGATCATTGCAACTTATGACGAAAATGGAGTACCCGATGCCATGAACGCAGCATGGGGAATCATTACGGACATGAATGAGATCTCCATCAGTATGTCAGAGCATAAGACCACGGAGAATCTGGCAAAGACCGGAGCATTTACCGTAAGTATCGGAACCGAAGATACCGTGGTAGCCTGCGACTATGTGGGCATGGAATCTGCGAAGAAAGTACCTGATAAATTCTCAAAGTCCGGTTTCCATGCAGCCAAGAGTGATTTTGTCAATGCACCGTTGATCGATGAACTTCCCATGGCGCTGGAATGTAAGGTGAAAAGTTTTGAAGACGGCATTCTGGTGGGCGATATCGTCAACGTCAATGCGGACGAAAGCATCCTGACGGATGGCAAGATCGATCCGAAGAAATTGAAGCCAATCAGCTATGATCCTGTGAATAATACTTATCTTGCAATGGGAGATAAAGTAGGAAATGCTTTTAAAGACGGTTTGAAATTGAAATAGTAAGATCAAAGAACGCAGGAGGTTTAACCCTCCTGCGTCCCCATCTCATCGGTAGTAGAGCGTATATGTTCTACTGCCGTTTTTACTTGTTCTGCGCAATCCAGGTTGTTCTGGCTCATGGTGTGCACCTGTTCGGCATTAGCTGTGACTTCTTCAGTTACAGCGGACAACTGGGAGATGTTTTCCATAATCTTATTATTGGATTCTGACAATCCCAGAATGTGGTGATTTACTTCTTCCACCTGGGAAGCCAGTGCTTCCATATTTTTGTTCAGCTGTTCGAAAGTCTCGGAAGCGGCCAGGATCTTTTCGCCCTGCTGTTCGGTAGCTTCAATGGAACCGTTGATAGTGTTGACTACCATGTTGGCATTGACATTCAGCTCGTTGGTAATCTTGGTGATCTCTTCGGTAAAGCTCTTGGTCTGCTCTGCGAGCTGACGGATCTGCTGTGCTACAACGGCGAAACCGCGTCCGGCTTCACCGGCACGGGCACTTTCGATGGAAGCGTTCAGGGCTAAAAGATTTGTCTGACCGGAGATTGCCATGATGCTTCCGGCGATAGTTTCCACCTCTTTTGTCTTTTCCTGTAATTTTGCCATGGCGTCGGTGACGGAATGGTTGGTATCCTTGATCATGGCAGACTGCTGTTTTAAGGATTCCATAGCAGCCAGGTTCTTACGGATGCTTTCGTTAGAATCTTCGGCGATCTGCACCATCTGCTCGGAGATATGACCGGTCTGCTCGATAGCATTCTGAATCGTACCGGTCATGTGGCTCTGTTCTTCGATGCTGGTGGCAGTCATATTGGTGGCAGAGGAAATCTCCTGCATACTGTTGGCTACAGATTCCGTAGTTTGTACCAGCTGGTTCATAAGATCTGTGGTTTTGGTGGTTTCCTGATGTACGGTCTGGGATACGTCCAGAACATTATCCAGTACTTCTTTTACATGGTTATGTTCTTCCCGGGAAGAACCGATGGCATCATTGTTAAATAATATAGCAATCTTACCGGTTTCCAAAATAATGATTCCAATCAGGAATACCAGCAGGGTAGAGCAGACGGCATTCACATCCTGACCGTAGATTCCTTTCGTAGCCTGAACGATCATGACGATCAGGTAGAGCACGAATAATCCCAAAGCGGTTTTCTTCAGAGATTTTTTCTCATAATAAGGAATCTGTAATATGAAAATGGCGATCAGCGCATAGTGAATGAAACTTGCATCTGTCTGTAAACCGACCAACAGATACTCAATGCCGATCTCGATGGTAGCGAAGACTTTTAATAGTCGTGTCGCCTTATTTCGAAGGTGTGTCACGGCATTTACTACACAGAAAACGGCGATCAGAATGGTATTTGCGTATGTAACAATGGGTGCAATGTTGTGATTTGTCAGTTTTAACCACAGATAAAACAGGAACACGATCGCCAAAAGCGAAGAAGCGATAATATAGAACCGGTTCATTCTGATATTGCGTTCCGCGGTATCCGTATAACGATATTTATTATTTTCTTTTATATTCATATTCATAAGTTCCCTCCCTATTTTTATTGATGCTATTTTAAGTGTAACTGTTTTCGTCAATTTTTTCTACATTTTTATTCCATTTTTGAAAAATTTTTTGAAAAAAATCATGGAAATAAAAAATGCAAATTGATACTGATTTTCAATACCAAATGCGCTATAATACTTCTGTTACAACACAGTACATTAAAATGTTGAGATACGAAAGGATACAGAAGTGTTATGACACTGAAAGAATTGAAAATCGGCAAAAGCGCCGTGATCGAAACCGTCGGTGGTTCCGGAGAACTCAGACAGCATTTCCTGGATATGGGTATGATCCCGGGAGCAGAGGTGACAGTGGTAAAGCTGGCTCCGATGGGGGATCCCATGGAATTGCAGGTGCACGGCTATGAACTTACGTTACGGCTGGCGGAAGCGGATCAGATCGAGATCGCACCCATATCGAAGAGAACAAGAGAACATAAGGGGCTGGATCGTGTGACGGATGCGGAGCACCCGGGTTTAGGTGAGGATGGAAAATACCATTCGAAAAAAGACGAGAATCCTCTGCCGGAGGGAACGACACTAACGTTCGCCCTGGCGGGAAATCAGAACTGCGGCAAGACTACACTGTTCAATCAGCTCACCGGCTCGAATCAGCATGTGGGAAATTTCCCCGGAGTTACCGTAGACCGTAAGGACGGTTCCATCAAAGGGTATCCGGATACCTTGGTGACAGACCTGCCAGGTATTTATTCCATGTCCCCTTACAGCAGTGAAGAGATCGTATCCCGTAATTTTATCCTGTATGAGAAACCCAGAGCTATCATCAATATCGTGGATGCGACGAATATCGAGCGTAATCTGTATCTGACCATGCAGTTGTTGGAAATGAACATTCCCATGGTCGTAGCCCTGAACATGATGGATGAAGTCACCGGCAATCACGGCTCCATCGATGTGAACGCAATGGAAGCGTTCCTGGGAGTACCCGTAATCCCCATTTCCGCTGCGAAAAACGAAGGCGTGGACGAACTGATCCGTCATGCAGTCCATGTGGCAAAATATCAGGAACGGCCGCTGCGGCAGGATTTCTGCGATAAAAACGATCATGACGGTTCCGTACACCGCTGCATCCATGCGGTATGCCATCTGATCGAGGATCATGCGGAGACTGCGAAGTTGCCCCTGCGTTTTGCAGCCAACAAAGCCATTGAAGGAGACCACCTGATCCTGGAGAAGTTGCAGCTGGATGAAAATGAAAAAGAAATGCTGGAGCATATTGTCTGTCAGATGGAGACAGAGCGTGGTGTGGACCGGAGTGCGGCTATCGCGGACATGCGGTTTGATTTTATCGAGAGATTATGTGAACAGACAGTAGTAAAACCCAAAGAAAGTAAGGAACGGATTCGCAGTGAGAAGATCGATCGGATCCTTACCGGAAAATATACGGCAATCCCTTGTTTTATTGTGATCATGATATTGGTGTTTTATTTGACATTTAATGTGATCGGAGCCTGGCTGCAAGGGCTTTTGGAACTGGGAATCGGCAGACTGACAGAACTTGCGGATGCAGCTATGACAGCGGCCCATGTCAACAGTGCAGTACAAAGTCTTGTGATCGACGGTATTTTTACCGGGGTGGGCAGTGTACTGAGCTTCCTGCCCATCGTGGTCACTCTGTTTTTCTTCCTATCTCTGATGGAGGACAGCGGCTATATTGCCCGTGTGGCGTTTGTGATGGATAAGCTGCTGAGAAAAATCGGTCTGTCCGGACGAAGTATTGTGCCGATGCTGATTGGTTTCGGATGTACGGTACCGGCAGTCATGGCCACGAGAACACTGACCAGTGAGAGAGACCGTAAGATGACGATCCTGCTGACACCGTTTATGAGCTGCTCTGCAAAATTACCGATTTATTCGTTCTTCGTGAGCGTATTTTTCCCGGGAAAGGGTGGACTGATCATGTCAGCCCTGTATCTGCTGGGGATCGTGATTGGTATTCTGGTTGCATTTTTATATCGTGGAACTTTGTTCAAAGGCGAGCCAGTGCCGTTCGTAATGGAACTGCCTAATTATCGTCTGCCCGGAGCGAAAAATGTAGGACAGTTGTTGTGGGAAAAGGCGAAAGATTTTTTACAGAAGGCATTTACTGTGATCTTCATTGCAACGATTGTAGTATGGTTTTTACAGAGTTTTGATCTGAAACTGAATCTGGTAGAGAATTCAGCCAACAGTATGCTGGCAATGCTATCAGGTCTGTTGGTTCCGGTGTTCCGGCCACTGGGATTGGGAGACTGGCGGATCTGTACCTCTCTGATCAGTGGATTCATGGCAAAAGAAAGTGTGGTAGCAACCCTGGAAGTATTGTTCGGCAGCAGTATTGCCACGGTACTTACCCCGTTGGCAGCCGCTACATTACTGGTATTCAGCCTGCTGTATACGCCCTGCGTGGCAGCTATCGCTTCTGTACGCAGAGAACTGGGTGGAAAATGGGCCATTGCCGTGGTACTCTGGCAGTGTTTCGTGGCATGGGTGGCAGCCTTTTTGGTACATGGAATCGGAATGCTTCTGGGATGAAGATTCCTCGATAAGCGAATATTGGATAGAAGTGTGGGAGTGCGCAGCACGAAACAATTCGTAGGAATTAAAGGTGGGGCTTTTGCCCCCGACATCCATATATAATAGAAAACCTGCAGGGGATTATTCCTCCTGCAGGTATTTTATTACGCATTTCAATTCCGGTGAGATCCATTTGTTCCTATGATATAAAAGCTGCCGCCAGATATCCGGATGAATCTTTGTCATGGGGAGACTGACGAGATTTCCTTTTGCCAGATCCTCTGCAATCACGAACTCCGGCAGATAGGAGATACCGAGACCCTGACACAGAAGATTGCGGATCAGCTGGGTATCGCCCACCTCCATGATGGGCATTGTCTCCTTACCGTTTTGGGAGAGCAGATCATCCAGAGCCGCCCGATAACTCATGTTTTTCTCTGTCAGGATCAGCGGATATTCCAAAATCTGTTCCAGGGTGATCTGAGTCTGTCCGGCTAAGGGGTGACTGGCACCGGTGACAAAATGAATATCCACGGGAGCTTCGAAAGCGGTCACATAATTGTGATTAAAAATACGGCGGTCCAGCGTGTATACAATGTCCACCTGATTCTGCCCCAGCATCTGGAACATTTCATCGGTGCTGGTAGCGATGATCTTCAACCGGATTCCGGGATATTTTTCATGAAAATCCTTAAAACGGCTGTGAAATTCCCAGCTGGCCAGGGACTCTGCAATGGCGATCCGCACCAGTCCTTCGGGAGCGGTATTACCGCAGATGTGGGTGGCTTCCGCAGCAAGCCGCAGAATCTGTTGGGCCAGAGGTAACAGCTTCTCCCCTTCGTTGGTCAGGGTTACGGTATGCCCGATCCGTTCAAACAGAGGGATGGACAGCTCCTTTTCCAATTGTTTGATCTGAAAGGATACGGTGGACTGGGTATAACCCAGACGTCCGGCCGCCAGCGTAAAACTTTTCAGCTCATTTACCATAACAAAGGTTTCCAGATTTTTAACATCCATGGGGTAGATACACTTTCTGAATTGTAAATTTAATTCCTCGATCAATATAATGAAAATAATTTGTTTTTCAAATATTTAAGAAAATTATATAATGAGAAAACAGGGCTGTCAATGAGAAAAGACGGCGAAAAATATAGGAAAACAGCAAAACTATATGCCGTATCCGGCGTTTAAAATAAGAAAGTATTGGGAAGGATCAGAGGTATGGAAAAAAGAGAAAGACTGGGAAGCCGTTTGGGATTTATCATGCTGTCGGCGGGGTGCGCCATCGGCTGCGGAAATGTGTGGAAATTCCCGTGGATGTGCGGGCAGAACGGTGGCGGAAGCTTCATGCTGATCTACGTGATCTGCCTGATCGTGCTGGGCCTGCCCACCATGATCATGGAATTCTCCGTGGGGCGTGCGGCGCAGACGAGTCCACTTTATATGTATCGGAAATTATCCGGCGGCAGGGGAAAATGGAATCTGTGGGGCATCGTCTGTCTCATCGGAAACATTGCGCTGATCGCTTTCTATGCGGTGGTGTCCGGATGGATCCTCTATTATTTTGTAAAATTTCTGACAGGGCAGAATCAGGATTTCGGATTTGAAAAAATGATTACGACGCCCTCGGTGAATGTGACATATCTGTTGTTCACCTTACTGATCGCTTTTGTCATTTTAAGCTTCCATCTGCAGGGTGGGCTGGAACGTATTACCAAATATATGATGTCAGCCTTGATCGTGCTGATGTTGGTGCTGGCGGTGCACAGCTTTACACTTCCGGGAGCAGGAGAGGGCTTAAGCTTCTATCTGATCCCGCATTTCTCTAAAATCACCGGTTCCGTGGTGGTGGGTGCCATGAATCAGGCATTTTTCACCTTGTCCGTGGGAATGGGCGGTATGGCGATCTTCGGAAGCTATATCGGCAAGGACCGTTCTCTCATGGGGGAGTCTATCCATATTATTATCCTGGATACACTGGTGGCAGTGATTGCCGGTATCATTATATTTCCGGCATGCTTTACTTATGATGTGGAAGTGACGGCGGGTCCCAGCCTTCTGTTCGATACTATGGCGACAGTATTTAACAACATGGCAGGCGGCAGATGGTGGGGAACCTTATTTTTCCTGTTCATGGTGTTCGCAGCCATGTCCACAGTGCTGGGCGTGTGTGAAAATATTCTGGCCATGGTCCGGGAACTGACCGGATGGTCGAGACCGGTAGGATGTGTAGCGTGTGGTGTCGGATGTTTCCTGTTGGCTCTGACGACAGCACTGGGCTTCAGTGTATTTCATTTTCAGCCGTTTGCAGCAGGGACGACCTGGCTCGATTTCTGGGATTTCCTGGTGTCGAATAACATCATGCCCATAGGTTCGATCCTGCTGGCAGTATTTTGTTGTTATAAGGTCGGCTGGGGCTGGGACAAATTCCTGGAGGAAGCAAATGCTGGCAAGGGCTTAAAGGTCCAGCCGTGGATGAAACCGGTGTTCAAATATTTTGTGCCGGCGGCAGTGCTGTTCATCTATGTGTACGGAATGGTAAATTTTGCATGGAAATAAAGTAAATAAAAATAGGCGGGCGGCGGAGTGAAAAGCTCCGCCGTTTTTCGTTGCATTGAAATGAAAAAATGGGTAGTATAAAGAATAGAAAAGCAGAGAAATCAGGAGGCATCTATGACAGAGCAGGAGATCCGAACAATATTACGCAGACAAAGAGAATATTTTGCTACAGGAGCTACGCTTTCCCGGGAATTCCGGGCAAAACAGCTGGGAAAGTTAAAGGCATCCCTGCAGTGCCATGAAACAGAATTGAACGATGCACTGCAACAGGATCTTGGGAAAAGCCGGATGGAAAGCTATATGTGCGAGATTGGACTGACGCTCTCGGAGCTGACCTGGATGCAGAAGCACCTGTGGGGGCTGATGCGGGAAAAGAGAGTGCAGACACCGTTATCGCAGTTCGCGGCGAGGAGCTTCCGGTCTCCGTCACCCTATGGCACCGTGCTGATCATGAGCCCATGGAATTATCCGGTGCTATTGACACTGGAGCCGTTGATCGATGCTATTGCCGCAGGGAATACCGCAGTGGTAAAACCCAGTGCCTATGCTCCGGCGACGGCAGCTGTGCTGAAAAATATTCTGGAAGAATGTTTTCCGATAGAATACGTGGCTGTGATCACCGGCGGCAGAACGGGGAATCAGGCATTATTGCAGCAGCGGTTTGATATGATATTTTTCACCGGAGGCAAGACCGTGGGACGGGAGGTGCTTAGAAGCGCTGCGGAATATTTGACCCCGGTGACGTTGGAGTTGGGTGGGAAAAGCCCCTGCATCGTGGATGCTACGGCAAAGATCCCGCTGGCGGCGAGGAGAATCGTATTCGGAAAATATCTAAACTGCGGGCAGACCTGTGTGGCACCGGATTATGTGTTGTGTGATGTCAGGATCCGCGACCGATTGGTGGAAACTATCCGGGCGGAGATCTCGAGACAGTTTGGAGAAAATCCCCTGCAGAATCCGGATTACGGGAAAATCATTAACGAGAAGCATTTTCACAGACTGTTGGGATTGATGGATGCGGAAAAGACCGTCTGCGGCGGGCAGTATGACGAAAAGACTTTGCGGATTGCTCCCACAGTGATGACGGATGTGACCTGGGAAGATGCCGTGATGGGAGAAGAAATCTTCGGACCGATCCTGCCGGTGCTGACGTATAATGCACATGATGCAGAGAAAGGTGTTGCACAAAATGATTTTTGCAGGGATGCTTCCGGGACGCATGCAGCCACGGGAGACTTTGTGGATTGGGCAATCCGCTGCGTAGAGGAACATCCTCATCCGTTGGCATTGTATTTTTTCAGTGAAGATAAAAAAGCCCAGAGAAGGATCCTGGATCACTGCCATTTTGGCGGCGGCTGCATCAACGACACCATCATTCACCTGGCCACCAGCGCCATGCCCTTCGGCGGCGTGGGCGAGAGCGGCATGGGCGGCTACCATGGACTCGCCGGATTCGAGACTTTCAGCCATTATAGAAGTATTGTGGATAAAAAGACATGGATGGATCTGCCGATACGGTACCAGAGGTATGATGAGATGAAAGAGAAGATGTTACGGAGATTTTTGAAGTAACGTCCTGAAAAGTGTAAGATAACATTGGATTACGTCCTGAAAAGTGTAGCATATAGTTCATATTACGTCCTGAAAAATGTAATGGCAGGGTATTTGTGGGAAATAATATCGAAATCGAGAAGGAAAGAAGGTAATCACATGAACTTTAACAAACAAAAATGCATTACGGCAGTGATTTTGCTGTTGGTCGCTATTCTATCCATAACCGTTATCGGAAAATACGCCTCCGCCCCGGAAAATCACCAGAAAACCATAGCCTCTCTGGATGAGAAAAAACAGACGGTCATGGAGCTGACGGCGGCATCCACGGTGACTTCGGCGCTGATCACCCTGCTTCCGGGAGACACGGCAACGCCCATTGCGGAGAAAATGGCGGATGTCAGCGGGTATCTGCTGGTGGTTCTCTGCGCCATTTATCTTGAAAAATATCTAGTGACGATTACCGGATATGTGGCATTTACCTACCTGATTCCGATTGCCTGTGGCTTGTGGATATTCAACCTGATTTTTGCAAATGCCACCTTGCGAAAACTGGCAACAAAACTGGTGGTGTTTGGCTTGGCAATCTCCTTCGTGGTTCCGGCCAGTGTAAAGATTTCTGACCTTATCGGAGACACCTATCAGGCCCAGATCGAAGCTACCATTGAGGATGCCAGGAACACACAGAATATACTGGAAAACAGTGGCGTGGCGGATGATGACGATGACACTAATGCGACGGAAACACCTGGAATCGGAACAACAGAAGTTCCTGGAACTGTTACAGGTAACGTGCAGGAGAAGGAAAGCAATAACTCAGGATCTGTCTCAAACATTTTCGACTGGGCAAAAGACGCTATTTCCGGCGCTAAAGATTCAGTGACAAATGTTGTGGAAAACGTGACGGTTTCTACCGAAGAACTGGTGCAGAAAGTGGAGAATTCCTTAAATCATTTTATTGAGGCAGTGGCTGTGATGATCATTACTTCCTGCGTGATCCCGATGCTGGTGCTGTTACTGTTCTTCTGGATGGTGAAGATTGTGTTGGATGTGGACCTGAGTGGAGCGAAGATCAAGGGGATGCTGCCGGAGCGGAGGGAATAGATTGTAGAAAAGAGGGGAAGAACATGAAATACCTTGCACACATTGATGGGGACAGAGAGCAATCAGTAAAAGAACATTTACAGGGAACCGCAGAGCTTGCAGAAAAATTTGCTGCAAAATTCAGGAAAGCGGACTGGGGATATTGTTGTGGGATGTTACATGACATTGGAAAATATTCCGCGGAATTTCAAAAGAAGATCAAAGAAAATCTGGATATCCGGGTGGATCATTCCACTGCCGGGGCGAAGGTCTGCGAAAATTTAGATGGCTGCTATTGGCTTCTGACTTACTGCATAGCAGGGCATCATGCAGGGTTGCCGGATCTGGGACGAGAGGGATTGCCGTCCTCTTTGCTGGGGAGACTTAAGAAAAGGTTGTGCGATTACAGTGCGTATGAAAAGGAAATAGAAATCCCTCAAATTACCACACCACCCATTGCCATGAATCCGGAAAAGGATCCAAACTTTGCGCTGAGTGTATTTATTCGCATGCTGTATTCCTGCCTGGTGGATGCCGATTTTCTGGATACAGAACAGTTTATGAACAACGGAACGGTTCAAAGGGATTCCGGAGAGAACATGGATGTTCTTTTGGAAAAATTGCAAAATTACATAGCAAAATGGCTTATAAATCGGAATGATACTACGATTGATGGAAGACGATCTGAAATTCTCCGGAACTGTCTGGAAATGGGAAAGTCCTCCAAAGGATTGTTTCAGCTTACGGTACCCACCGGTGGTGGCAAAACTGTGGCTTCTCTGGCATTTGCGTTGCAGCATGCGGTGGAGAACCATATGGACCGTGTGATTTATGTGATTCCCTATACCAGTATTATCGAGCAGAATGCGCAGGTGTTCAGGGAAATCCTGGGTAGTGAAAATGTGTTGGAAAATCACAGCAATGTAGACTATGAGAGCTCGGAAGAGTTCAAACCCATGCAGTTGGCGGCGGAAAACTGGGATAAACCGGTGGTGGTTACCACAAATGTCCAGTTTTTTGAATCCCTGTATGCCAATAAGTCCTCCAAATGCAGGAAATTACATAATATAGTAAACAGTGTCATCATATTCGATGAAGCGCAGATGCTTCCTGCGAATTATTTGAAACCGTGCATGGCAATGATAGAGGAACTGTTGCAACAATATGGCACGAGTATCGTGCTGTGTACGGCGACACAACCGGCATTACAGCAGTTTCTGCCTGAAAAGTATGTTGCCCGGGAATTATGCCCACGGAGAGAGGAACAATTTCGATTTTTTGAAAGGGTAACCTATCAGAATATTGATACCATCACGGAAGAGGAAATGGCGGAGAAACTACAGCAGGAGTGGCATGCACTGTGTATCGTGAACACGCGAAAAAGAGCACAGCGGCTTTACGAACGGCTGCAGGGAGAGGGCGTTTATCATTTATCAACCACCATGTATCCGGCGCATAGAAGACGAGTGCTTGCGGAGATTAGAGAACGTTTGGATGACAAAAAAGGAAAAAAATGTATCGTCATTTCGACCAGTCTCGTGGAAGCCGGAGTGGATCTGGATTTTACTTCGGTATATCGGGAACTAGCCGGTGTGGATTCCATTATTCAGGCAGCAGGACGTTGTAATCGAAATGATAAAAGAGGAAAGGAAGAGAGCATTGTCCGCATCTTCCAGTGGGAAGACAAGGAAAGGGTATCCGGACAGCGGCAGCAGATCGACACGACGAAAAATCTGCTGGCGGAGGGCAGAGATATTACTGCACTGGATAATATCACAGAATATTTTCGGAGACTATATCGCATCAAGGGCGAAAGCCTGGATATAAAGAAAATATTGGACAAGTTCAAGGACGGAAATTATCAATTTGCAACAGTAGCCGGAGAATTTAATCTGATTGAGGAAAATACAGTTACGGTATATATCAACAGAGAACCGGAAGCGGAGGCTCTTTTGCAGGAAATTCGGCAGCAGGGACTGACAAAGAGCCGTATGCGAAAAGCAGGGCAATATTGTGTAAGTGTTCGGAAAAAAGGGGAATATGAGAAACGGAATATGTTGTTTGAAGAAATGCGTGATGCGGGGATGGTAGAAGCGGTAGACCCGGATGCGCAGGATTTTTATGTGCTGACGCAGGAGGAACAATACCGGGAAGACACCGGATTGAAACTGGAAGTGGAATTGGGCGGAATGATGATGGTTTAATATTGCAGGAAATGGAAGTGGCGGTACACGATGGAAAAGTGTACCGCTACTCTTGTAAGTTAATGAAAATTACAATTATTTCAATCCACAGGATATACCTGACATTGAAAGTATAACATATAATTCAAAAAAATCTAATAGTTTTAGCGATAATTTCAATTGAAATTATCATTACGAATAAAAATAAGCATTGCAAATATATTAGACTTGTAGTATAGTGAATTTGTCAGATAAATACAGATAAACTAAAATATTGTCATATCATATCTGCGAAAAGACAGTATTTTACAAAGGGGGTATTATTGTCAGACAGAAAATAGTACTACAAAGGAACAGTAAACGGGAACAGCGCTTTAATTGTGGAAAGAAGGTGGAATAAATGGGAGTCGGAGTAAAAGTAAATGTATGGGGAGACTATGCATTGTTTTCGAGACCCGAACTCAAAGTTGAACGCTACAGCTATGACATCATCACGCCCTCAGCGGCACGCGGTATTTTGGAAGCCATTTACTGGCATCCGGGAATGCGGTGGATCATCGACAAAATCTATGTCAAAAACCCTATCCAATTTACAAGTGTACGACGAAATGAAGTAAAAAGCAAGATCCTGGCAAGCAATGTATTGCAGGCATACAACGGTGCAGACAAAACATTGTATATTAGTACGAAGGAGGACATTGTACAGAGAGCATCACAGCTGCTCTGCAATGTAAGCTACACCATCGAAGCTCATTTTGAAATGACAGAGAAAGCCAACGCTTCTGATAATCCCGGAAAATTTAAGGACATTATCATGAGACGGCTGCGTAAAGGAGAATTTTATTATATGCCATACTTCGGTTGTAGAGAATTCTCGGCGCATTTTGCTCTCTGCGAGGAAGAAGAAATTCATACCGCCTATGATGTAGTAGAAGAAAAAGATCTTGGCATCATGCTGTTTGACATGGATTACAGTGATCCGGAAAATATCCAGCCTATGTTTTTCCGGGCAATAATGCGTCACGGCGTGGTGGATCTGAGAGATTGCGAGGTGCTGCGATGATACTACAGGCACTGGTAAAATACTATGAAAATCTGGCAGAACAGGGGAAAGTATCCAGGTTGGGATGGTGCCATGCGAAAGTGTCCTATGAAATCAATTTGTCTTCGGAGGGGGATATCATAGGTATTACTTCCCGAAAAATAGCGGATATGCGTGGTAAGAAAGTAGTCTGGGTACCGGCAAATCTCGTCGTGCCGGAGATGGTGACCAGATCTTCCGGTGTGGCAGCTAATTTTCTGTGCGACAATTCCAAGTATATGCTGGGTATTGACGCAGATGGAACGAACTCACGTGTAGTGGATTGCTTCCAGGCGACGAAAGAAAAGCATGGACAGATTCTGCAATCTGCACAGGGAAAAACAGCCCGGGCAATTTTAGCCTATTTTGAAAAATGGGATCCGCAGAAAGCATCAGAACATCCTGTGATTCGGGAAAACTGGGAAGAATTGACAGAAGGCGGCAATCTTATTTTCTCTGTGGAAGGGCAGGAAGCACAGGAAGATCCGGAGATTCGAGACTGTTGGGAAAACTATCGGGCGCGGAATGGTGGAGAAGATAACGGCATTTGCCTGGTTACCGGTAAAAAAGCCGAGATATCACGAATCCATAAAGCAATCAAAGGGGTACCCGGGGCACAGTCCAGCGGAGCGGCGCTGGTATCATTCAATGCACTGTCATTTGAGTCTTATGGAAAGGAACAGAGTTATAATGCGCCGGTGGGAAAATATGCGGAATTTGCATATACCACGGCACTGAATTATCTGCTGTCCCAGCGGGATTACACCTTTTCCCTGGGGGATTCCATGATCGTGTACTGGGCAGAAAGCGGTAAAGAGCAGTATCAGAAGTGTTTTCTGAATATGTTTAAACCCACGAAAGATAATCAGAAAAAACTGAAGGACATTTTCGATAGCCTGAAAGAAGGCACCAGGGTTTACTTAGAAGATGCGGAGATGGATCCGAAACAGAATTTTTACATACTGGCGCTGGCACCAAATGCAGCACGATTGTCGGTCCGTTTTTTCTATGTAAATTCGTTTGGGAAAATCATACAGAATATAGCAGACCATTATGAGCGGCTCAAGATTGTAAAACCGGCATGGGAAGAACAGGATTATCTGGGGATTCGTGACATGCTGAATGAAACCGTGAATCAGAAATCAAAAGATAAGACACCGGTTCCGAACATGGCAGCCCTTGTATTGCAGGCGATTCTGTCGGGCGGACGATATCCGGCAAGTCTGTATACCTACACACTGATCCGCATTCGGGCAGAGTGCGGTAACGTGAACTGGAAACGTGCTGCTATCATCAAAGCATTTTTGATCAAAAATTATAATTGTATGAAAGGAGAAAATCTCATGGGATTGAACGAAGACCGCAATGATATAGCCTATGTATTGGGAAGATTGTTTTCCGTATTGGAAAGCATACAAAAAGAAGCAAACCCGACAATCACTACGACAATTCATGACCGCTACTTTAATTCCGCATGTGCTACGCCGGCAGTTATTTTCCCGGTGTTGCTCAAACTGAAAAACAGCCATATGAAAAAGTTGGAACGGGATAAAGGCGGAGCGAAAGTCTATTACGAAAAAGAAGTTGGGAAAATTATGGGCAAATTTGACGATTTCCCGAAACGCTTATCCCTGGAACAGCAGGGGCAGTTTGCACTTGGCTACTATCATCAACAGCAGGAAAAATATAAAAAAGGGGAGGACAAATAAATGAGTGAAGCTATTAAAAACAGATATGAGTTCGTAGTATTATTTGATGTGGAGAACGGTAATCCCAATGGAGATCCTGATGCGGGCAATATGCCAAGAGTCGATCCAGAGAGCGGACTGGGCTTGGTAACGGATGTCTGCCTGAAACGTAAGATCCGCAATTATGTCGAGACCGTAAAAGAGGATGCTCAGGGATATAAGATTTACATCAAAGAAGATGTACCCTTAAATCGCAGTGACAGAGAAGCCTGTGCGGATATGGGAATCACCGAAACGGATGATAAAAAGGTGACAGAGGAACTTAAAAAGTTAAAGAAAAATGATCCCGGTGTAGATCTTAAATTGAAGGATTATATGTGCCGGAATTTCTATGATATCCGTACGTTTGGTGCCGTAATGACTACTTTTGTAAAAGCATCGTTGAACTGCGGTCAGGTGAGAGGACCCGTGCAGATTGGATTTGCCAGAAGTATCGATCCGATCATCAGCCAAGAAGTAACTATCACCAGAGTTGCCATCACCACAGAAAAGGACGCGGAAAACAAGAATACGGAAATGGGTAGAAAGACCATCGTTCCTTATGGACTGTACCGGGCAGAAGGCTATATTTCCGCAAATCTGGCGCGGAAAGTAACCGGATTTTCCGAAGACGATTTGGAATTGCTATGGGAAGCAATTCTTAACATGTTCGAGGTAGACCATTCTGCAGCGAGAGGCAATATGGCAGTGCGGGAACTGATTGTATTCAAGCATAGCAAAGAACTGGGAGACTGCCCGGCTTATAAATTGTTCGATGCCGTAGAAGTAAAGAGAAACGAGGGCGTGGAATATCCCAGAAAATATCAGGACTATACGGTTACCGTTCACGAGGAACAGATTCCTGATTCCGTGGAAGTAAGAAGGATGAATTAATGGAATATGCAGAAGATGATTATCTCATGATATCAGGGATCCAGCATTTCAGATTCTGCAAAAGACAGTGGGCGCTGATCCATATAGAGCAACAGTGGGCTGAAAATGAACATACGGTAATCGGTGAATTAATGCATAAGAAAGCACATGATCCATATCTTACCGAAAAAAGAAGAGACACAATCATAGCGAGAGCATTACCCGTGGCGTCCAGAGAAATGGGCGTCACGGGTGAGTGTGATGTGGTGGAATTTCACAGATGTGAGGATGGAATCCGTCTGCATGGGCACAGGGGCAATTTTTCGGTATATCCGATCGAATACAAAAAGGGAAAACCGAAGATCACAGAGGAAGACAAATTACAATTAGCTGCGCAGGCAATGTGCCTGGAAGAAATGTTTTCCACACAGATTCCGGAAGGTGCACTGTTTTACGGAGAGACAAAACGGAGGGAAATCGTGGAGATCACGGAAGAACTTCGCAGCAAAGTGCGTGAGATGTTTCAAGAAATGCATCAATATTATGAACGGCGGTATACACCGAAAGTAAAGATGGGAAAGCACTGTACTTCCTGCTCTTTAAAGGAGATTTGCATGCCAAGACTTGCAAAAACCGGTTCTGTGAAAAACTATATGGATCAGGTACTTATGGAGGAAAACGTATGAAAAAATTATTGAATACGTTATATGTTACTTCCGAAAACAGTTATCTTGCTCTGGATGGTGAAAATATTGTAATTTATGATGACAAGAAAGAATTGGGCAGAGTTCCGCTGCATAATCTTGAGGGAATTGTATCATTCGGATATCGGGGAACCAGCCCGGCACTTATGGGTGCCTGTGCAGAACGAAATATTTCTCTGTGTTACATGACTCCCCAGGGAAAATTCCTGGCACGGGTCACCGGGAAAGTGTGGGGTAACGTGATTCTGCGGGAACAACAGTATGCCAGCAGCAAAGATGAACAGGTGGGATTGGAGATTGCTCAAAATTGTATCCTTGGAAAAGTACATAATGCCAGGTGGGTTCTGGAGCGGGCAGTCAGAGATCATAGTATGCAGATTGATGCAGAGCGGGTAAAAAAGGCATCTGAAATGCTGAAAAATTCTCTGATGTTGATTCAGAATAGCACATCCAGGGACGAACTCAGGGGATATGAAGGAGAGGCAGCCAGTATTTATTTTAGCGTGTTTGACGAATTGATTCTGCAGCAGAAAAAAGATTTTACATTTCAAGGCAGGAATAAAAGACCGCCCATCGATAAAATGAATGCAATGATGTCTTTTGTGTATACATTACTGACAAATATGGAAGCATCTGCACTGGAGTGCGTAGGGTTAGATCCCTGCGTGGGATATCTGCACACAGAGCGTCCGGGTAGAGCATCGCTGGCACTGGATATGATGGAGGAACTAAGATCCGTGCTGGCGGATCGCTTTGTGCTGTCGTTGGTAAATAAGCGGATGATCACAGCTAAAAATTTTACCCAAAAAGAAAACGGCGCGGTTCTTCTGGATGATGATGGACGAAAGGTAATACTGACGGAGTGGCAGAATCGTAAAAAAGAAACCATAACGCATCCCTATTTGCAGGAAAAAGTGGAATGGGGTATGGTTCCTTATGTACAGGCAATGCTGTTGGCACGATTCCTGCGTGGCGACTTGGACGGTTATCCTGCATTCCTGTGGAAGTGAGGTGCGATATGTTAGTATTGATCACATACGATGTCAACACAGAAAATGCAGCCGGCAAAGCAAGGCTGCGAAAAGTGGCAAAGCAATGCGTCAACTATGGCAGAAGAGTTCAGAATTCCGTATTTGAGTGCATTTTGGATAATGCACAGAGCATTGCGTTGAAGGCAACACTTGAGGATATTATTGATACAGAAAAGGACAGTCTTCGATTCTACTATCTGGGCAATAAATATCAGACCAAGATTGAACATATCGGGGTAGACAGAGGAATCGCCCCGGATCAGACACTGATTTTGTAACTGATGCGAAAGCCAAGCATACATAAAATGCCTGGTGGATTCGCACCTTATAAATTATGCGATTTGTTGAAATAACATACAAAGATATTTTTAATTAAAATAATTTGTTGTTAAGATTAAATATTTTAGACAATTTTTGCTGAGAGAAAAGAGAACTTTTTGGCGAAAATTGCTGTCGCTCCCCTCGTGGGAGCGAGGATTGAAATTCAAAACAATCACATTTATCCTTGCACTTGTATTGTCGCTCCCCTCGTGGGAGCGAGGATTGAAATCATAGTAAACTTAGATTTTATGGACTTTTACATAGTCGCTCCCCTCGTGGGAGCGAGGATTGAAATGCACAAGTATTTGTTCAGATTTTTACCCTGAATTGTCGCTCCCCTCGTGGGAGCGAGGATTGAAATTTCAGTATACACCGATATATCAATCTTTTTGTTGTCGCTCCCCTCGTGGGAGCGAGGATTGAAATATTAAAATAAGTCCTCCATATCTACATATTCGCGTCGCTCCCCTCGTGGGAGCGAGGATTGAAATGTTTGTTCCAAACCAACCAATCATTAACCTATCCCGTCGCTCCCCTCGTGGGAGCGAGGATTGAAATTACTTGTAATAGCATACAATTTTCCGGTGTTGTGGTCGCTCCCCTCGTGGGAGCGAGGATTGAAATTTACTAAACGTCTTATAATCATCATGAAAGCAACGTCGCTCCCCTCGTGGGAGCGAGGATTGAAATACAGTGAGGTCAACGCTATCTCTATTGCAGCAAGGTCGCTCCCCTCGTGGGAGCGAGGATTGAAATTCCTTGATTTCTTCAGAAGTATCAAAGATGCTCGGTCGCTCCCCTCGTGGGAGCGAGGATTGAAATAGTAGCACCAACCACACGCATATTTGCCTTAAGGTCGCTCCCCTCGTGGGAGCGAGGATTGAAATATATACTACCGAATACCAGTACCATTTCCCCTCGTAGTCGCTCCCCTCGTGGGAGCGAGGATTGAAATATCGGGAATCGGAGTCCAACGAACCACCTTTGCACCGTCGCTCCCCTCGTGGGAGCGAGGATTGAAATATCGGGAATCGGAGTCCAACGAACCACCTTTGCACCGTCGCTCCCCTCGTGGGAGCGAGGATTGAAATTCAAGATGTACCGGAACAAACTCAATTTCTACGAGTCGCTCCCCTCGTGGGAGCGAGGATTGAAATACACAATACTGTGGATAATCGTCCGGTACTGCGGGTCGCTCCCCTCGTGGGAGCGAGGATTGAAATCGTATTTGTACCCGTCAAAATTGCCATAGTAACACGTCGCTCCCCTCGTGGGAGCGAGGATTGAAATTCCATGAGTGCAGCATATTTCTTGTACTGCTCAACGTCGCTCCCCTCGTGGGAGCGAGGATTGAAATTGTGATATAGATGCTTTGACCCCACCTCGGAGGGTCGCTCCCCTCGTGGGAGCGAGGATTGAAATTTGCTGATATGTTTGGTCAGCACAGTAATGATGACGTCGCTCCCCTCGTGGGAGCGAGGATTGAAATTTTGTATTTGGTGCAAGAGTAGGAAGTATCTTAGTCGCTCCCCTCGTGGGAGCGAGGATTGAAATTTTACTAAATTATTCAAAAGCAACTAGTGAAGGGTCGCTCCCCTCGTGGGAGCGAGGATTGAAATAACCAGCACATATAGTATTGCTACCACAGTTAACGTCGCTCCCCTCGTGGGAGCGAGGATTGAAATTTCCGAGCAACTTATAGAGGACTACGAGAGAGCCGTCGCTCCCCTCGTGGGAGCGAGGATTGAAATGCCCCATAATCAGATATCCTCCTACATCCATTTGCGTCGCTCCCCTCGTGGGAGCGAGGATTGAAATTACATCGGATATGATCCCCAGTCCGGCGAATATATGTCGCTCCCCTCGTGGGAGCGAGGATTGAAATTGCGTTTACGCTACCCGCTGTGTACATGGTTTCGTGTCGCTCCCCTCGTGGGAGCGAGGATTGAAATAGCTTTTACGCACCTTGCAATCGGATACACACCTGTCGCTCCCCTCGTGGGAGCGAGGATTGAAATAGTTTTTAAAATATCGTGCTGATAATCTAAATCGCGTCGCTCCCCTCGTGGGAGCGAGGATTGAAATATAACCTCTGCGGTAGGTTCCACGACCTTTAGGGTCGCTCCCCTCGTGGGAGCGAGGATTGAAATATCGGTCAGGAAAGTTTTGCACCGGACGAAGCAACGTCGCTCCCCTCGTGGGAGCGAGGATTGAAATCTACCTTTGAGGGTATGGATAGCGTTGTTGTTATGTCGCTCCCCTCGTGGGAGCGAGGATTGAAATGGGGATAAACTCGTCATAGATACAGTCGGAACAAGTCGCTCCCCTCGTGGGAGCGAGGATTGAAATTACGCACATATCCGGTAGAGGTCATTGGTATAGTTGTCGCTCCCCTCGTGGGAGCGAGGATTGAAATAATCTTGTGCTTAAGCTCACATTTTTCCGCGTATAGGTCGCTCCCCTCGTGGGAGCGAGGATTGAAATATTTGCATAATGAGCAGCAATTCTCAACTCCAGCGTCGCTCCCCTCGTGGGAGCGTGGATTGAAATACTTGTGTTTTGTCTTTCTTCCCAATCTCCCCTAGTCGCTCCCCTCGTGGGAGCGTGGATTGAAATAATCTCATTGCTAAACTGCACCATGACCGCCATAAGTCGCTCCCCTCGTGGGAGCGTGGATTGAAATAGGAGGACAGCGCTGACATTATGAGCGGCCTTAGTCGCTCCCCTCGTGGGAGCGTGGATTGAAATCATACAACTGAGCCGGATAGAACCTCATATTCAGTCGCTCCCCTCGTGGGAGCGTGGATTGAAATCGCACGATTTAGCGTCGGCTAACGTAATAGTGCGTCGCTCCCCTCGTGGGAGCGTGGATTGAAATTGCGTATGTATCTGTAATGCCTAGTGTATAAGTTGTCGCTCCCCTCGTGGGAGCGTGGATTGAAATATAGCTACCTTTAGCAATGTTAAACCCTAGAGCCGCGTCGCTCCCCTCGTGGGAGCGTGGATTGAAATAGGCAATATTTGGTGATGGTAGGCTGGCTGATCTTGTCGCTCCCCTCGTGGGAGCGTGGATTGAAATTTGTCAGCAGCGATATCATTTACATGTACTCCGCGTCGCTCCCCTCGTGGGAGCGTGGATTGAAATAATTTGCCAGTGGTGTCAACAACGGTACCTCCGCTTTGTCGCTCCCCTCGTGGGAGCGTGGATTGAAATCAGCTGGCAGTATTTTGCTGTTATAAGGTCGGCTGGGGTCGCTCCCCTCGTGGGAGCGTGGATTGAAATACGTATCATGTCAAAAATGCTCATCTGATTCTGACGTCGCTCCCCTCGTGGGAGCGTGGATTGAAATACAAGCCCGCAATCATCAAACATGACAAGCATGGTCGCTCCCCTCGTGGGAGCGTGGATTGAAATTTTTCCGATTGCCTTTTCGCAATCTCTGATAAATGTCGCTCCCCTCGTGGGAGCGTGGATTGAAATCTCTTGGACAAGGGTGCAGTTGCCTTGACAAAGGTCGCTCCCCTCGTGGGAGCGTGGATTGAAATTCTTCCGTATGTTGTTGCTGTGACAAATACGACACAGTCGCTCCCCTCGTGGGAGCGTGGATTGAAATTTGCGGTGGAACAGGTCAAAGACAAGGAAGAGCCGTCGCTCCCCTCGTGGGAGCGTGGATTGAAATAATAAAAACAGGATCAGTAACAGATGATATGCTAGTCGCTCCCCTCGTGGGAGCGTGGATTGAAATCCCATAGTACACCCCCTAATCTTTCCGCACTTGGTCGCTCCCCTCGTGGGAGCGTGGATTGAAATCGCGATACCGTAACCAACTTTTTTCGAGATATAAGTCGCTCCCCTCGTGGGAGCGTGGATTGAAATTACAAGTCCAATATCTCCTATGTGAGCTTTTTTGTCGCTCCCCTCGTGGGAGCGTGGATTGAAATGTCTTCGTCAACGGGCTTCTTCTTTGCAGGCTTCGTCGCTCCCCTCGTGGGAGCGTGGATTGAAATAGCAGTGAGAGCAGATCCGGAGTATGTTTCCCGGAAGTCGCTCCCCTCGTGGGAGCGTGGATTGAAATTATATGATTTATCTGACTGTCCTGTTCGGCTGTGTCGCTCCCCTCGTGGGAGCGTGGATTGAAATTTTGACAAGATCAAGGAACTGATCGACTTTGGAGCGTCGCTCCCCTTGCGGGAGCGACGATTGAAATAGAAAAGACAATCGTATATAATGTACTATATGATTACATAGAAGGAGGACATTTAATTGAGCAAGACGGTCAGGCAAAGCAATTGGGCAACGGAAACGCTTATGGAAGCCCCATTTTGGAGAAACGGAATGACACCGGAAGAATACGAGACGGAAAACAGATATTTGAGTAAAAATTTCTATAAGCAAAAAGATGGAAACTATATGCCACTTTGGATGCAAGAAGAGAACATGAAAGAATAATTAGTTCTTTGGATTTTTTTATTTACAGACAAGAAATGCTTTATATTGAAAGCAAAACAGATTGTAATAATTTCTTATACTATTCTATTTTATGTCTGATATCGTATGTTGTGTTGATAACTATGATGTCTTTAGAAATTGGTTTTAACAGAATCTATTTATATTTCCTATGTAACAATTTGAATTTTTAATGTTATGTCACGTGAATTTTTGTGTAAAATTGTGTATTTTACTATTGATTTTGCGCAAAATTGTGTATAATATAAAAGGAGAAAAGAATGCATCCACGAAAGAAAACAATTAAAGAATTGGAAAAGAACGGTTTTATTTTTAGAAGACATGGAGCAAGTCATGATTTGTATTTTCAACCGAATACCAAGCAGACAATTCCTGTAAAACGTCATGATTTTAATGAAAATGATATGCGCTATATCTTCAAAGAGGCAAATATAGAAGGAGGCAAATGACATGCAATACACATATACCGCAGTTATTACTGAAAAAGATGGCACTTTCTATGCAAAGGTTCCGGATGTGGACGGGTGTATTACTACAGCACCGACTTTGGCAGAGGCGATTGCCCTTATTACAGATGCATTAAATCTTTGTCTTGTTGGTCTGGAAGATGAGGAAATTACTCCGAATGAGCCTACACCGCAGTCAGAGATTCCTCATTTACCGACAGATATTCTTACGATCATTCAGGCAGACACTATAAAATATCGTAGCATGACTGACACCAAGGCAGTTCGCAAAAATGTCTCGCTTCCGGCATGGATGTCCAAACTTGCCGATAAGCGAGGAATCAATTGCTCCAAAGTATTGCAGGAAGCACTTACCGCTAAACTTTTATAACTATAGAAAATCAGTATTTTTACCAAGGAGGTCCTCCCCATGTCCCACCCCATCCAATCCGAAGCCCATCTCACGACCTTCGAAGCCATCAGCATGATCGTCGGCAACAGCATCGGCACGGGCATCATTGCCGTTCCGTATCTTGCCACGAAGAACAGTATGCTGGATGTCGTGTGGATGGTATTGATTGCATATTGTGTGAACGTGATCCTGCACCTGATCATTGCCGAGCTGTCTTACAATAACGGTGGCGTCCAGCTGGTAAAAAGTTTCGAAGGAGAGCTGTTCCACGGCAAAATGAAACAGATATTCAGCTGGGGTGTATTTATTGTCTACGGGCTGGCCATCATGATTGGTGTCAGCGGTAATATCAACGGTGGCGCCCAGATATTTGTGAACTGGTTCGGGATGCCCTTCGTGGCGGCGCAGATTTTGTACTATGTGATCGCCGGAGTCGTGGTGTTTATCGGCATGAAAGCAGTAGGAATCGCGCAGAAATACGCAGTCATCGTCCTGATGGGAATCGTTGCGGTGATGACGGTGGGGACTTTTCTGCATCCGCTGAATACATTGCGACGGGCAGAGTTCCACTGGAACAACCTGTTGGCGCTGTACAGCATGGTGGTATTTGCCACTTCGGCCAATCAGTCGGTGATTCAGGTGGTGAAAGGTCTGGATGGCAACGCGAAACAGATCCGCCGCTCCATTTTCATCGGTTTTGGGCTTTCCTCAGTGTTTGCCCTGATCGTAACGGGCACGGTTCTCCTGGGAACCAAGGGAGCGCTGGAAAAAGAACTGGCATACATGCAGTTGGGAGAAAGTATCGGTACCTGGGCGATGATCCTGGCAGGCGTATTTTCCCTGTTTGCTTTACTTACCACGTTCTGGAGCAATACTCTCGCCCTCCGCGATGTGGTTCATGAGCAGATCGGCAGCGGCAACCGCATCAGCTGGCTGATCGCCACAGTTCCCTGCATTCTGTTTGCCGTATTTGGCGTGAACAGCTTTATCGTTCTGACCCGGATCATGAGTGGCGTTGTGGTATTGGTGAGTATCATGCTGGTGTTGACGTACGGAAAATCCAGAAAAAATGCGGGCAGCAGTCCTATCTGCGGTGTGATCGGCACGGTGCCTTTTCAGGTGCTGATGGTGATTTCAACAGTACTTTCTGCAATAGGAGCATTGATCCCGTTGAGTTAATCCCCAAAAAGAAAAGAGATTCTTATGTATACTTCCAAAAACTTTCAGATTCGGGACGAAGAGACTTTTTCTCTTTGCATCCCGACGGACAGAGATTATAAAATATTGCAGCTGACGGATCTGCACCTTGGGTTCGGCCTTTTTTCCGGGAAAAAGGACAAACTGGCGCTGGAAGCGGTGACGGAGCTGATCCGCCGGACGGGACCGGATCTGATCGTCCTGACCGGGGATTCCGTGTTCCCGTTTTTCCCCAAAAGCGGGACGATGAATAATAGAAAACAGGCACAAAAACTGTTAGCATTTCTGGATGGTTTTCAGATCCCCTATACGTTTGTCTTCGGCAATCATGACTGTGAGATGGGGGCTGCATGCAATAAAGAGCAGCTGGCGGAGATTTTTGCAACGGGAAAATATGCTGTTTTTACCAAAGGAAGATATGAGCACAGTCCTCAGAATCCCATTACCGGCGTAGGGAATTTTGTAGTAGACCTCACAGATGATCAGGGAAAACTGTTACTTCCGCTGATTCTGCTGGATTCCAACATGTACGGCGACGGCTGGTTTTTCAGCGGTTTCGACCGGATCCATGAGGATCAGACGGACTGGTGCATGGAGAAATTGAACGAGAGAAAGGTACCGGCTATGGCATTTTTCCACATGCCGCCCGCGGAGTTCAAGGAAGCCTACGAGAAGATGAAGCTAGGCGATCACACTGTGATCTATGAACATGGCAGTATCGGAGAAAAGGATGAGTATTTCGGAATATCGAACCGACCACCTCATTTTTTTGAAAAAGCGGTGGATAACGGCTGGCTGAAATGGATTTTCTGTGGACACGATCATCTGAATACGTTGTCACTGACCTATAAAGGTATCCGCATGACTTACGGAATGTCCATTGATTATCTGGGATATTCCGGCATCGCGAAGCAATATATCCAGCGGGGAGCCACGCTGATCACGCGTAAGACAAACGGGAACATGGATATCACTATGGTACCGTTGACAACGGTTGTTTCGACACGAGTAAGGGGAGCCTGATGAAAGGCTCCCCTTAATGGTTCAAAGCGGAAATTAGTAATTGATACCGCTGATGCCGAGTACTCCGTTCTGGACATTGAAGGTGATGTTGGGGCCGTCACCGGTGCTGTAGAGGGTGAAGCCTGCCATACTGGGGCTTAATTCGGACAGATCAGCATTAGCCATAGAGTCTTTCAGCTCAGGGGTGAAGATTTTGTCTGCACCTAAGGCAATCAGATCTTCCCTGGTTTCGATCACACTGCCATCGCCCAGAGCAACATAGACCGGATAATTGACCAGATCAGCGAGAGCATCCAGATCTTCAGCGGCTACGGCATCCTGGATCTTTTTAGCGAAAGCGGTAGCATCCTCTGTGGGAACTGCAAAGTTGTCTTCATAGGCTCCTTCCGCCGTAGAGGTGCTTTCGGTGGATGCGGTTTCAGTATTGGCTTCTGCATTGCTTTCTGTAACCTGGCTTTCGGAAGCTACGGTGCTTTCAGTAGAGGCAGCTGCTCCATTTCCCTGACTGCCACAGGCAGCAAAAGACAATACCATCACAGTAGTTAAAAGTGTACAGATCATTTTGTTTTTCATAAGTAAAACTCCTCTCTTAAATAAAACCATATCTTACAGGTCTCTGATGGTTAGACTATGCATCTGCTGCAAAAGTTTCAAAAAATATCAAAAAAATATCAAAAAATATCAAAAACATCCACCCAAAAGAAAAACCTTCTGTTAAAATGTAAAAATAAGACAGATGAAAACAATAGAATAGGAAACTACCATGGAACCATATTACTACCAGAAAATGAACAAGCCCCAGCAGGCCGCCTATCACGCTATGCAGCAGGGAGTGCTGGCGCTGGCAGACGAGATTCAGCTGCCGCGGATCCCGGCAGAAGAATTGTATGACGTATTTTTCCGACTGCGGCTGGATCATCCGGAGATCTTCTGGGTGGTGAGTTATCGGTATAGATATTATCAGGACTCCCCCAATATCATCTTCGTGCCGGAGTATCTGTTTGAGAAAAATAAGATCAGAGAACATCAGAAAGCCATGCAGTCCCGGGTGGAAAAGCTGGCAAGACCTGCCGCAAAGTTCACAGAGTGGGAAAAAGAGAAGTACATTCACGACTTTATCTGCGAAAATATCACCTACGATAAGTTGAAAAAGCCCTATTCCCATGAGATTATCGGACCGCTGGGACAGGGTGTGGGTGTCTGCGAGGGCATTGCCAAATCGGTGAAGGTGCTTTGTGATGCGCTGGGTGTATGGTGTGTAATCGCTATCTGCGGCAACAATCCGGAGAAAGGGATCAAGTACCGTCACACCTGGAATATTGTGCGGATCGGCGGGCAGTATTACCATCTGGATGCCACATTTGACAATACATTGGGAAAACATCAGGGCAATGCGGAAGCACCCGGAGAGATCCGCTACGACTATTTCAATCTGGGAGATAAAGCAGTGTTCCGGGATCATGAACCGTTGATCGCCCCGGCACCCGGCTGTCCGGACAACGATCATTTTTATTACAAGGAGAAAAAACTTTCCTTTACGAAAACGGAAGAAGTATATAAAAGAGCACAGCAGATGGCGAAAAAAGGCCGGGCCATGACGTTCCAGTGGCGGGGAGGCTATCTGACCAGAGAAGTCTTGCAGGAACTGTTGGAACTGATTCGCAAGGCAGGCGAGGAGCGGCAGAAGACCGCCCGGATCAGCTTCAACTGGCCACAGGCGGTCATTCATTTCAGCTATGTGGAAAATGCAGGCATCCCGGAGCCGGAGGTCGTCATGGAAGACGCCAACGAAGGAGAACAGTTCGACACCGGGGAATAAAGGTATGGGATGATGTCAGGATCAAGAATTCTCCGACTGCAATGCGCACTCCCGGAATAACGCATTGACGGCCAGCTTATAGTCGCTGGCATCTGTGGCTTTGCGGATCTTTTTTACGTATTTGTCCGGAGATTCGAAGCTGTGGCTTAAGAAAGTCCAGAGATCCTTCATCTTATAGAGCGTATTGGTATCGCCGGACATGATCTCCTGATAACCGGTCAGGAGGGAAGTGTGGAATTCCTTCAGGACAGCCAGCCGCTCTTCACAAGACGGCAGCGCAACACTCTCCGTGGAGGCAGCCTTCAATTCCTGCAATAATCCCGGATTCTGCAAAATTCCCCGGCCGATCATGACCGTATCGATACTGGGAAGCTTCGTAAGAATCTGCGTTAGCGACTCCGGAGAGGTAATATCCCCGTTATAGCACAGCGGACATTGCAGGGCTTCCACCGCCTCTGCGAAAGCCTCCAGATGGGGTGTCCCCTTGTAACCTTCCTTTTGCAGTCTGGGGTGAATGATCAGTTCCTTGATGGGGAATTTTTGATATATTTTAAGCAGTGGAGCCCATTCATCCATGTAGTCCATGCCGATGCGGGTCTTGATGGAGATTTCCAGTGGACATTTTTCGAAGATCTCGTCCAGAAAATTCTCCAGTTCCCGGGGCGTGCCTAAGAAGCCGGCACCACGGTTTCTTGCCACCACCGTCCCGGAAGGACAGCCCAGATTCAGATTGACCTCGTGGTAGCCATATCCGGCCAGCTGCTCTGCCAGCGACAGAAATTCCTCCGCCTTATTGGTCAGGATCTGCGGTACGGTGTACATGCCCACATTATGTTCCGGAAGCACATCGTTGCGTTCTCTGCTGTTCATGTGCCGATTGGAGATAAAAGGGGTAAAATATTTGTCCATGCCGCCGTAACAGCGGTTCCAGTTAGTGCGGAAATTATAAGTGGTCAGTCCCTCCATGGGGGCAAGATAATATTTCATAAAAAATGTATGCCTTTCCGTAACCTGCAAGCGTTCCACTGCATTTCCGGCGTATGCTTTCGCAGATTGTACTTTGTATCGGGTGTTTTGCCAAATCCCTTATGCAGAGATATTCTCAATAACGGGATTGCCCTTTACATGATTATAAACAGTTACTATTATAATAGAGATAGTAAAAATTGCAAAGAAAACCGCAAAGATCCAAAAAGAAAGCGGCTGGAAGAAGGAATAAAGATCATGACTGAAAAAACAGAGAATAATACCATGAACCTAACCACCAACGAACGCACCCAGCAGGAGATCACCATCTCCGGCAACCCCGGGAAACCGGTCGGGGAGGATGGGGAGAAGATGCTGCGCCGCATGAACGAAAGCCACTACGCAGTGACCGGCTGGGCGTTGGAACACTGGAAGATCCGGGAGAATGACCGGATTCTGGACATCGGCTGCGGTGGAGGAGCAACTCTGAAACGCATGAGTGAAGAGGTGCGTGACGGACATCTGACCGGAGTGGATTATTCCGCCACTTCACTGGAGCTTTCCGGGAAAACCAATGCAGAAGCACTGCAGCAGGGAAAAATGGATCTCGTGGAAGCCTCAGTGGAAAAACTGCCCTTTGCGGACAATGCTTTTGACAAGATCATTACGGTGGAAAGCTTTTATTTCTGGCCGGATCCCGCGGAGAATCTGAAAGAAGTCTACCGGGTATTGAAGGAGCAGGGAACCTTTTTACTGGTGGCCGACATTTACCAGAAGGAGGATCTGCCGGAACAGGTGCGGGAAAACATTCAAAGATTCCATCTGTTTAATCCCACACCGGAAGAATTCCGGGAACTGCTGGAAAATGCAGGATTTGAAGAGGTACGGATTCACTTAAAAGACGGCGAGGACTGGATCTGCGCGGAAGGGCACAAATAAGCAGTAGAACCCTTCGGAAAAACGCAAAAACCGGGTGGAAGTCCGAAACGGAACACGCTAGAATCAGAAACATAGAAAATGTGAAAGTATCCATGAAAATATTCAAAGGAGAAAACAATAACCATGTATAATCAGAATTATAAAGTAGAAATTCCCCAGTTCCCGGACCGGGAGGTGTCCATAGCAGAATACGGCGCGAAGAGCGGCGATTTGCAGATCGAGACCGGCAGACACAATGCGGAGGCCATTAACCGCGCGATTTGCGAAGTGTCGGAGCAGGGGGGCGGTACGGTAAGAGTTCCCGCAGGCATCTGGGCGGTGGCTCCGCTCCGGCTGTTAAGCGGTGTCAATCTTCATCTGGACAGTCAGGCTATGTTAAAATTCATCAAGTCCAAAGAGGACTATCCGCTGCGGATCACCAGCTATGAAGGTCAGGACTGCATTCGCACCGTATCTCCCGTTACCGCGGAAAATGCAGAAAACATCGCCATTACCGGAGAAGGCATCATTGACGGCAGCGGTGATAAATGGCGTCCGATCAAGAAGTTTAAGATGACGGAAAAACAGTGGGATGCGTTGTTTACCATCAGCCCTTATGTGTTAGAGACGAAAGAAACAGCGATCTGGATGCCCACAGAGTCGATTTTAAAAGGAAATCACCACAACATTCAGGGAAACACCGAGGAAGCACTGGCCGCCGCGGCACCCTATTACGATTTTTACCGCCCGGTGATGATCAGTCTGCGCCATTGCAAAAATGTGCTTCTGCAAGGCGTAACGTTCATGAACTCTCCGGCATGGAATATCCACCCCTATTTCTGCGAGAACCTTACGGTGGAGCATATACAAGTCCGCAATCCTTATTATGCCCAGAACGGTGACGGCATTGATGTGGAGTCCTGCACTAATGTGCATATTCATCACAGTGTTTTTGAGACCGGAGATGATGCCATCTGCATGAAGTCCGGCAAAAATGCCATTGCCCGCAAGATTCAGGGGCCCTGCAGCAATGTTTACATCCATGACTGTCTGGTGAACGAAGGCCATGGCGGCTTCGTCATCGGCAGTGAGATGTCCCGCGGAGTAAAGGATATTCTGGTGGAGAACTGTACTTTCGTGGGAACCGATGTGGGTGTCCGCATGAAGAGTGCGCTGGGCCGCGGCGGTGTGGTGGAAAATATCACTCTCCGCAATATCCATATGAGCGAGATCAAGGGCGAGGCAGTGATCCTGACCATGTCCTATGTGCTCAATTCCCTGAACCGGGAAGAGACCATTGCCATGGAAAATGAGGACGACATCCCGTATTTCAGAAATCTGCAGATGGAGAATATTGAAGTCACCGGCTGCAGACAGTTCACAAAGATCGAGCCTTTACAGGGCAGGCCGGAGACAATTCAAAATGTAGTCATTAACGGACAGAAGCTGGCATAAGTGCCAGGACTGGAACACAGATTTCCGGTGCCGGAGAAGAAAATTTTGAAACACAGTATCAGGAGGTAATGATTATGCCATGTACAACCATATTAGTAGGAAAAAATGCATCTTATGACGGTTCCACCATGATCGCTCGGAATGACGATTCTCCTTCGGGGCAGTTCACACCGAAGAAATTCGTTGTGGTGCATCCGGAAGAACAGCCGAAAAAATACAAATCCGTGCTTTCCCATGTGGAGATCGATCTGCCGGAGGATCCCATGCGTTATACCGCAGTCCCCAATGCACTGGACGGAGAGGGTATCTGGGCAGCGCACGGTGTCAATGCGGCAGGTGTGGGCATGACGGCCACAGAGACCATCACTTCCAATGCCAGAGTTCTGGGAGCGGATCCACTGGTGGAATATGTTCCGGCGAAGGATGGTGTGGAAGAGATCTCCGGCGGCATCGGCGAGGAGGACATTGTGTCTCTGGTGCTTCCTTACATTCACAGTGCCAGAGAGGGTGTCACACGTCTGGGAAGCCTGTTGGAGAAATACGGTACCTACGAGATGAACGGGATTGCTTTTTCCGATAAAAACGAGATCTGGTGGCTGGAGACCATCGGCGGCCATCACTGGATTGCCCGGAGAGTGCCGGACGACGCTTATGTGGTGATGCCGAACCAGTTCGGAATCGATGCCTTTGATCTGGAAGATGCGCTGACGGAGCAAAAGGAGCATATGTGTTCCGCGGATCTGAAAGAATTTATTGAAAAGAACCACCTGGATCTGTCACAGGACGGCAGTTTTTCCGCCAGAGATGCCTTTGGAAGCCATGACGATTCCGATCATGTATACAATACCGCAAGAGCCTGGTATATGCTGCGGACCCTGAATCCCCGTACAAAGGTCTGGGATGGCCCGAATGCAGAGTACACACCGTTTTCCGATGATCTGCCCTGGTGCATGGTGCCGGAGAAGAAGATCACGGTGGAAGATGTGAAATATGTGCTGTCTTCCCATTATCAGGGAACGCCCTACGATCCTTATGCGGCTTATGGAGATAAGTCCATGCGGGGAGCCTATCGTTCCATCGGCATCAACCGCAATGACGTCATGACCCTGATCCAGATGCGTCCGGAGGGAGAGCCGGTTCAGTGGCTGGCGCTGGCCTCTAATGCCTTTAATGTACTGGCACCTTTTTATACCGGCATCGACAGGACACCTGAGTACCTGTCAGCGACCACCGGAAAAGTCTCCACGGAGAACTTCTACTGGATGAGCCGTATGATCGCAGCCATGGCAGATGCTTCTTACAACAAATCCGTGTTCCACATTGAGCGCTATCAGGAAAATGTGGCGGCGAAGAGCCATGTGATCCTGAATCGCTACGATGCATTGCTGGCGCAGGAGAACGAAGAGGACAAACGTAAGAAATTGCAGGAAGAAGCCAACGAAAAGACGGCCCAAATGCTGCGGGAGGCAGCAGTCGACACGCTGGACAAGGTACTGTACGAACTTAGCGGACAGATGAAAAATGCCTATGCCAGATCGGATGCGTAAACAATCATCCAGGTGGAAACTTCATGATCTGAATGAAGAGAAAGGAAAACAGCAGATTCTCCAAAAGAGTCTGCTGTTTTTGTGTTTATGAAATATCTCATTGACAAATCTGAAATGTTTACATATAATTACCAAAGATAATTACTAGTGGTAACTATAAAGGCAATTAAAGAATGGAAAAAAGATATCAGAGAGGAAAAAGAATGACGGTTCAGACCATAAAACGAATGTTGGATGCCTGTTATCAGGCAAAAAGAATCCGGGAGATGCTTCCGGCGCTGCCCTCAGGCGTGACCCCCTCTTATATTCATTTTCTGGATGTGATCCAGATTCTGGAGCGACAGGGTGTCGCTGTGAAGATTTCAGATATCAGCGACTATCTGAACATCCCCCGTCCCGGTGTGACCCGGACTGTGAAGGAAATGGAAAAAAAGGGATATCTGCGGAAAACGAATGCAACGGAGGACGGTAGGATCACCTATATTTCCTTGACCGAAGAGGGACGAAAGTTGTCGGAAAAATATAACGAGAATTATTTTTCCGGTCTGGCACCGTATCTGGAGAGCATTTCCGAAGCAGATGCGGAAGCTATGATACACGCCATAGAGACTTTTTATCAGGTGATGTGCGAGAGGAGAGAGTATTTTGAAAAATAAAGAAAATGACATGATGGATTTTACACAGGGAAGTATTTTGAAAAAATTACTTCGCTTTATGGTTCCTATTTTGGGAGCACTGATCTTACAGGCGGCCTACGGTGCAGTGGATCTGCTGGTAGTGGGACGTTTCGGCTCCACCTCCGGACTTTCCGGTGTATCCACCGGCAGTCAGGTGCTGAATCTGGTGACCTTTGTGGTGACTCAGCTGGCCATGGGTATCACCGTGCTGATCGCCCGGTATCTCGGGGAGAAGAGAGAGGATCAGATCGGCAGCATTATCGGCGGCGGAACCGTTGTATTTGCAGCGATCTCGCTGGTGCTGTTTGTAATTATGGTGGGCTTTGCCCGTCCTATTGCGGTTCTCATGCAGGCACCGGAAGAGGCGGTAGGGCTGACCGCTGCTTACATCCGGATCTGCGGTGCTGGAATCTTTTTTATTGTGGCATATAATGTATTGTCAGCCATTTTCCGTGGACTGGGTGACAGCAATTCCCCGCTGCTGTTTGTCTTCGTGGCGTGCATTGTCAATGTCGTGGGTGATCTGGTGCTGGTGGCAGGACTGGGCATGGATGCCATGGGAGCAGCGCTGGCTACTGTTTTTGCACAGGCATTGAGCGTAGTGTTTGCAATTGTACGCCTTGTGAAAAAGGGACTGCCCTTTACCATTACCGGATACGATTTCCGTTGGAATCCCCAGTGCGGTAAATTCCTGCAGATTGGTCTGCCGTTAGCTTTGCAGGAGTGTCTGACGCAAGGCTCTTTCCTGGCACTGTGTGCCTTTGTCAACCGCCTGGGACTGGAAGCTTCCTCTGGCTACGGCGTGGCATGCAAAATCGTTAACTTTGCCATGCTGATCCCCAGTGCACTGATGCAGTCCACTTCTTCTTTCGTGTCACAGAATGTAGGTGCCGGAGAACAGAAGCGGGCGAAGAAGACCATGTTCACCGGTATCGGCATCGGACTTTTGGTGGGATGCTTTGCCTTTTCACTGGTGTTCTTCCGGGGGGATCTGCTGGCAGGTATCTTCTCCGCGGATGCGGCAGTGGTGCAGAGAGGGTATGAGTATCTGAAAGGTTTCGCACCGGAGACACTATTGACTGCTGTGCTGTTCAGCATGATGGGATATTTTAACGGTAATGGCAAGACCGTGTGGGTCATGCTTCAGGGACTGATCCAGACACTTCTCGTCCGACTTCCTTTCGCTTACTATATGAGTATCCAACCGGACGCAAGTCTCACCAATATCGGCCTCGCAGCCCCCATCTCTACTGCAGTGGGCATTGTTCTGAATGTGGCTTATTTTCTCTATTTGGAACATGCTGCCAAGCGTAGTTAATTGAGAGTTACGCGGGCAATGAGCCGCGCATAGGCATAGTGAGGACAGCGATGGGCGCTTGCGCACAAATCGCTGTCTTATTCGATACGCGGGGCGTAATCATTAAATTTAGTCAATTAAGCCCCGGTAGTTTACGATACGCGGGGCGTAATCATTAAATTTAGTCAATTAAGCCCCGGTAGTTTACGATACGCGGGGCGTAATCATCAAATTTAGTCAATTAAGCCCCGATAGTTTACGATACGCGGGGCATAATCATCAAATTTAGTCAATTAAGCCCCGGCAGTTTACGATACGCGGGGCGTAATCATTAAATTTAGTCAATTAAGCCCCGATAGTTTACGATACGCGGGGCATAATCATCAAATTTAGTCAATTAAGCCCCGGCAGTCTTACGATAGCGGGGCTTAATTATCAAATATTGTGCGTAACGCCCCATACCTTGGTTTAAGGATACAGAGAAGCTTGTTCCTATCACCTGTGTCCACGCTGAGGCGGAAGGTTTCCAGCAGAAAAGGACTGCTCCCCCGGGCGTAGATGCGGCGGAGACTGTGAGATTTTCTTAGAAAGTGGTTAAGCAGCAGGGGCAACGCGAACACGATGTTCGCGTTAGCCGGTAAGCGACATGGATGGCAGCGTAAAGGCGGCCCCGTCATGATGAGAAGCACTTGACCACTTTCCTTTAGAAAATCCACAGTTGTAGCTAGCATCCGAGTCCGGGGTGGGCAGTCCTTTCTGCGTGGGGGCTATGGCAACCCTACGTTACGAGCCATGCCCCCAATTCATAAATGTGTCGCAAAGGGCACTCCACATTTGTTGGCAGTTCTCTGCAATGAGCCACGCTATTCATAAGATTGTCAGCAAAAACGCTGCCAATCTTATGATCAATTTTCTGTTTTCATTCGTCGTTTCGCCTCGTACATTCTGGCATCGGCCTCCCGGATCAAATCGTCCATGGAATGGGGCATATTATGGGTCAGTACGGAATATCCCATGGCTACAGTAATGGGATGCTCGGAACCGTCAGGAAGCTTCAGAGTTCCCAGAGACGCTTCGAAATCTCTTTGCAACTTGAGAAATTCTTTTTCGGAATCGGATACGGTCGACAGGAATACGAACTCATCTCCGCCGATCCGGTAACATTTTCCTAAGGAACCGAGATGTGCCGACAGAGTATCCGCTACCCGGCGGATCATTTCATCACCGCTTTGGTGACCGTAGGTGTCGTTCACATATTTGAGGCTATTCACATCGTACAGTGCCAGCAACACATGAAAATTATGGGATGCGTCCAATCTTTTCAATTCTTCCATATAGGAAGTACGGTTCAGCAGGTCGGTCAGACCGTCGCGATAAGCCAGGCGGCTGAGCAGCTGCATGCGAACACCTTCCTGATAGTTGGTCATGAGGCGCAGGGTAACCTGGACTGCTTCCATGATCAGGAACATAAGCACACCGATCCGTGTGAAGAAGCTGGTCTCGGGAGCACTGCCGAACCATAGCAGCAGGATATCCAGTAGAACGCCAAAGCACAGACACAGAATTCCAAGGTTATGATATAGATTGTGCTTCAGATGCTGCCTTTGATTCTGATAAAACCCTTTGCCGATGGCATAGATAACAAGTGCGATCAGAATGCCAAAAGTAATATGGGTCAGACGAAGACTTTCATGGAAGTCCTTGAGACCGGTCAGATTCAGGCAGAAACGTATACTGAAATCCATGACACTGATTAGGCATACTGTCTGTACCATCACAGGGGAGTACTCTGTATACATTTTGCCAAGGTACAGAAACAGTGGAATGGTGATCAGCATCATAAAAAGTTCCGCAATTGTATGATAAATATGGCTGTTACGCAGGATCAGTTGCAGCATACGGTTATCTGCCAACATAAAGATACCGGTATTCAGAGCAAATAATCCCAGATAAAGCATCTCACTGCCGATGATGTGCTTCTTGTGTAATGGCAGATAAAACAGGATAAATGCCAGACCAAGATGGGCGATCAGGAAGCTGATGCCGAATCCGGGTGCCTTGTCGCGGATGCGGCTTATCAGGATATCTTCACTACGTCCCAGGTACATATGATTGATCTTGCCACTGCCGTCTCCGTAAGGATTATCGATCACCAGGGTGAGCGTGCGCCCGGAATCTTCCCGGTAGATGGGCAGAGAGACATAAGAGGCTCCCGGCGTCTTGCCGAAGAAAACTCCCTCCGGTCGTATGGCCTCATAGATCTGCCGGTCGTCTATCAGGATCGTGACATTGGAACTTTTATAAAAAAAGAAAAGTGCCATGTCGTGAGTCAGCGCAGGAAGCTTCTTGGTCACTGTGCAGGTGCCGCTGATATGGGAAAAATCAACGGGGCTTCCATCGGAGGTGGTCCAGCCTTCTGAAAAGTCAATATAATCCGATATTGCCGGCTCACGGTTCTGCCTGGGCAGACTGTAGTACAGTACCGTAAAAATCACAGAACACATGATCAGGAAAAACAGTCCACGTATAATGGAATATGAAGTTTTGTGATTGTTCGTGTTAGTATTCATATGAATTATATTATAGTAATTAGGTACCATAAAAGTCAATGCCTGTGTTGGTCAGATCAATGACTAAAGATAAAAAAAAGTTGCAATGGGTGAAAAAGTATGCTATTGTGATTTTGTTGCCGCTTTAGCGCGGTAAAGATTTACTCTGGAGAGTCCTTCCACGGAAAGCAATTATCGTATTTCCGTATAGAAGGCGCCGAAGGTGTACGGCAGTAAAGCTGCCAATCTCTCAGGCAAAAGGACAGAGCATCTATATGCTTATTCCCATTCTCTTCGGAAGAAATCAATCTACGATAGGACGTCACAAGAGGTGACGGAAGGAGAGGGAATATGTTAGACATGATTAGTAACTTTCTGACCACAGTGGATGATTTCGTCTGGGGCATCCCCCTGATCGTCCTCATTCTGGCGACCGGTCTTTTTCTTACAGCCAGACTTCATTTTTTGCAGATCACGAAGCTTCCACATGCAATCAAACACTTAATTGCCAATGAAAAGTCGGGCGAAGACGGCGAAGTATCCAGCTTTGCGGCACTGTGTACGGCATTGTCCGCTACCATCGGAACCGGTAATATCGTTGGTGTGGCAACGGCTATTGTAGCAGGCGGCCCCGGAGCTTTGTTCTGGATGTGGATCGCTGCGCTGGTAGGTACGGCTACGAAGTATTCCGAGTGCCTGCTGGCGGTGAAATATCGTGTGGTAGCAGAGGATGGACACATTATCGGCGGCCCCTTCTACTATATCGAAAACGGTATGGGCAAGAGCTGGAAATGGCTGGCGAAGATCTTCGCTTTTATGGGTGTATGCGTAGGATTGTTCGGTATCGGAACCTTTACCCAGATCAACGGTATCACCAGTGCGGTACATAATTTCTTCGATGCAAATAATGCACATACCGTACAGCTCTTCGGTATGGACTATTCCTGGAGCGTGGTGATCTCCGGAATCCTTTTGACCATCTGCGTGGCACTGGTTGTTATCGGGGGATTAAAGCGTATCTCCACCGTGGCACAGGTCATCGTTCCTTTTATGGCAGTGACTTATGTAGTAGCCTGTCTGTTAGTATTGATCTTTAATGTAACTGCCATTCCGGCAGCTATCGTAACCATTGTACAGAGTGCGTTTGGTATGCGTGCCGTAGCCGGCGGTGCTTTGGGAGCGGTTATCATGGCAATGCAGAAGGGTATTGCGAGAGGTATTTTCTCCAACGAAGCCGGTATCGGTAGTGCACCGATCGCAGCGGCTGCAGCGCAGAACGACTCTCCTGCCAAACAGGGTCTGATCTCAATGATGGGTACCATCATTGATACTCTGATCATTTGTACCATGACCGGTCTTACGATCGTAATTACCGATTCCTGGAACGTAGGTCTGGACGGCGTGGATGTTACCACCAGAGCTTTCCAGCAGGGGCTGCCTTTTAACAGCTTTATTGCATCCTTTATCCTGATGGTATGCCTGGTATTCTTTGCATTTACCACGATCCTCGGTTGGGATTACTACAGCGAGAGATGCCTGGAATACCTGATCGGTCAGAAGCCGAAGGCAATCAAAGTATACCGTTGGATCTACATTGCCTGCGTATTCATCGGACCCTACATGACTGTTAAGGCAGTATGGACCATCGCAGATATCTTCAACGGTCTGATGGCGATCCCGAACCTGATCGCACTGTTGGCATTAAATGGTGTTGTGGTGGCTGAGACCAAGAAATACCTTGACAATGCCAAGAAAAAGTTTTAAAAAAGTTCTGTAGCCCTATCACGCGGGAAAATCTATATTTTTCCCGGAAGTGTAGAAGTGAGGAACTATATGAAAGATCTTACAAAGGGCAGACCGTCAGTTTTGATACTGACGTTTGCCCTTCCTATTTTTTTGGCCAATTTATTGCAACTTACTTACAGCCTGGCAGATACCCGCATCGTAGGTACTTTTCTGGGAGATAATGCCTTGGCGGCAGTGGGGGCCACGACGACGCTGAGCAATCTGATCGTACAATTCCTGATGGGAATGTGCAATGGCTTTGCTATTATTTCGGCACAGTGCTTCGGAGCGAAGGATATGGACAGATTGCGCAGATCCTTGGGCAATTCTCTGGTGCTTGGCCTATTGGCCGCTGTGGTACTGACGATAGGAGGGCTTGTATTTTTGCAGCCGATCCTCAGATTTCTGAATGTGCCGGAAAATCTGCTGAACACAGCAACACAGTATGTATCCGTGATCATAGCGGGACTTGTTGTTACATTACTATATGATGTATTAGCGGCGACCCTAAGAGCGATCGGAGATACCGTGACCCCGCTGATCGTGCTGGCGGTGTCGGTGGTGCTGAATATCGGAGGAGATCTGCTTCTGATCGTGGTGCTGCATATGGGAGTGCTGGGTGCCGCAGTTGCTACTGTGCTGTCGCAGCTGATCGCTGTGGTGGTGTGTGCGGTCTATCTGTGGGAAAAGTATGAAATTCTGCGGATACGTGTGGATGATCTGAAGCTGCAGGATGCCGGAATGCTCCGCAATATGTTAAGCTCCGGTCTTTCCATGGGATTCATGAGCTCGCTGGTCAATATCGGTACATTGACATTGCAGACCTCCATCAATAAGCTGGGACAGAATATTATCATTGCCCATACGGCAGCCCGCAAGATCTCCGAGATCTTCATGATCATGTTCAGCGTCTTCGGTCAGACAATGGCGACCTATTGCGGACAAAATCTGGGAGCGGGCAAAATCGAACGGATCCGCAGAGGAATCCTGTTGGCAACCGGTTATACCTGCATCTGGTGTACGCTTAATATTGTGACTGCTTATACCATCGGTGACTGGCTGGTATGGCTAGTCACCGGCAGTGAAAACCCGGAAGTGGTCTACAATGCAACGTTATATCTCAAGGTAGATACTTTGTTCTATTATGTGACGGCGGTAATCTGTATTGTGAGAAATGCCATGCAGGGGTTGGGAGAACGTATCGTACCGCTGATCTCCAGCTCTCTGGAAATGATAGGGAAAATTGTGATCGCGGCGACGCTGGTTCCCATGTTCGGATACCTGGGTGTCATCGCGGCGGAGCCTATTGTGTGGTTTATCATGATCATTCCGCTATTGATAAAGATACTGCGTATGCCGTTGTGGAAGCAGAAAACTTAACTGTTTCGTAAACAAAAGAGATATTTTCACTTAACGTTAAGAAAAAATGACCAAATTTAACAATAAAATACTTGTAATTTTGTCGAATTGTATTACTATATGGAAAATGTTACAATGAATTTACCGAGAAAATACTTAAACGTTTTCGAGATGGACCGAATGTGATAAAGTCTTTTACAGAAAGGCAGATGTGGTAAGTATGAAGAAGACAGAGAATAGGAAAACGAAAGTAAAAGGGAACAAAAAGCCATTTTTCACAATTTCGAAAAAGATACTGGCGTTGAGCCTTCTGCCGATGATCATTGTATGTGCACTAGTGGCTACGGTGGGGGCCAAAGCATTAGAGACCGGAATTGAGAAACAGATTGAGCAGTCTCTGCAGATCGTTGGTGTCAGTGTGGATGAAACCTACACGAATCTGTATGAAGGCGATTACACCAGAGATAAGGGAGGCAAGGTGCGCAAGGGCGGCACATCCATTTCCGGGGAGACACAGTTGATCGATGGATTGCAGGAGAAGACAGGCTTCCAGGTGTCTTTTCTGTATGGAAATATGCGTCTGATCACGACATTGACCAAGCCGGAAGGAGGACGTATTAACGGTACGGCGCTGGAAGACGATGTCTATGCACAGATTCAGACTGGGGAGGCTTTGTTCCTGACGGACTGCAACATTTCCGAGGTAGATTATTATGTATATTATCAGCCATTGATCAATTCTGATGGCTCTGTGATCGGTGCCATCGAAGTGGCGACGCCGATGCAGAATGTCAAGGATACAATCTCGATGCAGGTGAAGGATATTATTCTGATTGCTGTGGCATGTGTTCTTGTGGCGGCAACGCTGGTAAGCGTATTATCCCGTAGCATGGTGAAGACCATGAAGAAGACGAAGCATTTCCTAGGCAGGATCGTGAACGGAGAACTGGATGCAGAACCGGATGAAAAGCAGTGCCGTAAAAAGGATGAACTTGGAGATGTATATCGTATTTCTGTAAAACTGCAAAAAACTCTCCGTTCGATCGTAACAGAGATCAAGGATTCCGCGGATGATCTGACAGCATCTTCCAACAAACTGATCAAGATGGCACAGGATACCCAGGAATCTGTGAATGATGTATACCATGCTGTCGGCGAGATATCAGACGGCGCAAGGAATCAGGCCAATGAGACAACGGATGCTAATGAAAATGTAGTGCGTATCGGCGAGCAGATCGAATATATATCTGAGGAAGTAAAATCTCTGACGGATTATGCCGGCAGGATGGCAGAAGCAGAGAAAGCCTCCGAAGAGATCATGAAGGAACTGAACGGCTCCAACGAGAGCACCAAGGAATCTGTCCTGCGGGTAGCGGAACAGATTACGGATATGAACGGAGCAATTCAGAATATCACCAAGGCAGTATCCATGATTCAGGATATTGCGGACGAGACAGATCTGCTGTCACTGAATGCCAGCATTGAAGCAGCCAGAGCCGGAGAAGCGGGAAGAGGTTTTGCAGTGGTAGCAGAGCAGATCAGCAAGCTGGCTGACCAGTCTAAGCGCTCCGCAACCGAGATCGAGCAGATCATCCAAAATATCATGGAGTCTTCCGGCAGAATGGTGGAGATCATGGGTGAAGTGGAAGCCAACATGAATCACCAGCAGAGCAAGTTAGAGGAGACCGGTGTGAAGACTGCGGCAGTAGCGGATGGTGTGGAGAATTCCCTGCAGCATATCGGCGGTATCCGGGAGAAGATGGATGTCTTAGGACAGTCCGGAAGCGCGATCCGTGATGTAGTGGAAGGATTGTCGGCAATCTCCGAACAGAATGCAGCATCCGCAGACAGTACCATGCAGGCGGCTCATGGCATGAGTGATACCATGACAGAACTGATGAATTCTTCTGAGAACCTGTTGGCATTAGCGGATAAGCTGGAAAAGGTACTGGATGTTTTCAAGGTATAAAGAGGGTGCTGGAAGCTGTCCGGCAGGGAGATAACATATAAATGACAGAAAATGCAGTCCGTTTTTCATAGAAAACCGGACTGCATTCAGACTGTAGACAAAACGCTTTTGGTCAGCACTCCAGAAGCGTTTTT